>OIXA01005482.1_pt1 | contig 11300 bp, 10 predicted proteins | sample 1587721 | NCBI WGS metagenome assembly OIXA01 (sample SAMEA3888900, study PRJEB22519) | human gut metagenome | biome: human gut; feature: human-associated habitat; material: faeces | place: Denmark | collected 2013 | reverse complement strand
AGAACACCGAATACAATATTGGAGAAATTGCAGAGATCGTAGGGTATGATAACCCACTCTATTTTAGCCGGGTATTCAAGAAAGAGTATGGTGTCAGTCCGGCACAGTACCGAAAGAATCTGGAAGAATCTACTGAAAAATGAGAAAGATTCCTTATAAATAAGGAGAGTAGAACCATGCCGATAAAAAATGCGATCCACAGCCAACAAGTCTACGACCCAACGGATGAATCCATCATGGCAGAGCAGGAACTTTGCATGGAGCGGCTGTATGATTACAACCATAAAAACAGAAAATCTTGCAACAAACCAGTGATTTGCTGCGTTATCTGGATAAAAGGGTTTATAGAAAGGAGCCGAAGATAGTGAAAAAACTGGTAGTAGACGTTGGTGGTATGCTAATTGTGCAGTATTTGATATTTTACTTTGTTGAAATAAGATTAGGGGAACAAGCGACCTTTACAAAGTTTATAACGAACAATTATATCCTTACTTTTTGGATAATTTATCTTGCAAGTCGGATTGTGAATTACAAAATTAAAAAGCCCCGAAATAAGAAATAAATCTAAAAAGGAGCGTTTCGGATGAGAGTCGGAAAAATTGTGTTAATGTTTGCGGTAATAACGGTGCTACTAATTATAATATTGGGCAGGCCAATAACGACTGATGCTCCACAAATTATGGGCAGTAAAGAAATTGAAGACGCACTTAATGCAGCATCCGAATTAGATGAGCAAAATGTTGTTCGTGTTGATATTCCAGACGGAAATGGCGGGTATAAAACGTTACAAGGAGAGGAAGCTAGAGAACATTATAGCAAAGCAGTAGAGCAAACACAAAAAGAGCTTTTAGATGATTTATACAAAGAAAACTCAAAGGAATCGATTAAATGAATGATAGAGGACTGTTGTTTTGCCTTGGATATTTTAATTAAAGGTCAATTTTCTACTCTGCCATGGTCGAAGCCGAGCGAGAGATGATGCTCAATCTCACTACCCAACACAAGCTGGGCATACTCCAAAGGCTTATCACATAATAGCCAGTCCCCAGCTCCAAAACTACTTTTAGAGGGTATGCAAGGAGGTCTCTTTATGTTAGAACATTTTTTCAAATCGCTGGTCGCAACAGTTTCTGACCCTTACCAATGCAATCGCATCACAGATGCGTTGGCGGCAGCTGGAATTAAATTCTATTGTAAATCCAAAGATGTCAATCGGCATAACACATTTGACCAAGCGAGAATTGGAACTCTCGGCATAAAACCGAGGTATGTCACAGAGGTGTTTGTGGACAAAGAAAATGCTGATATGGCTCTGCACATTATACATACCCTGTCATAAGCCCGGAGTTCCCCTGCGAACCAAACATTCCGATATAAAAAGGACGCTGCCGCCTCTGGGTGAGAGGTTGCAGCGTCCTTTTGACATCAGAGGGCGAATGATTTGTCAGACCGAACGGTTCTCAGTAAATTGGATGCTTTTAGCTTGCGTCTTTCTGTTCGTCAAGAATGCGCCAGCCGTCCATCAGGTCTGAATTTTCCATAATAAAGGTGTGGGCGGTATCCTGTCCCCACGAGTTGTCGTATTTCAGCATCAGATAATCGCTCAACTCGGTTCGATTTTTGAACTTCAACAAGCGATACGGCTCCTGAAAAGCGACCTTTTCGACGAAATATACTGCATCCGATGTGGGAAGCATAACGCCGACATGACCGATCATAAGAGAATTGTCCGTTTCAGAGAACTGATCGTGCAGGACCACGGAGACAAGACGAATCTTATCATCTTCTACGAAGGAGAGGCCGCGTTTCTTCCATTCCTGCTGAATCGTTTTCAAATGGGTAGGAATATCGGTCGTATTGGTGGTTTTAACCGGGGCGAACAGCGCATCAAACTTTTGCCGTTCGTCGCCGCAAAGGGATTCCGGGTCAGAATCCAGTGTTTCATAGTCCATAAACAGGGTGTCCTCGGCTGAGTCAAGGACTGCCTTGCCCGTGACAGTGATAAAATCACCGAATAGCCCACAAGCGGTAATCCGACAGTTCCAGCCGGGGAAGGTATCGTATTTTTCTGTCCATGCGTCCTGCATGGAGTAAGGATCGTATTTCAGATCCGAAGGCTTGGCATTTTCAAACCCTGTGGTGAGCCATGCCGGGTCCACAGCATTGTTGAACTTTTGCACATGATCAAAGAAGGTCTGTATCCGTAGGTCGGATACGCCGGCATCCTGCAAAAGCTTGGAAAGAAGAGCTTGTGTATCCGAATCTGCCAAATTGGAGTATTCAATTTGCTGAAGGACGGGCTGAGAAGTTTTTTGAGTGCAGCCCACTGCCAGAAACGCACTGCAAAAAAGTGCAGCGGTGCAGACAAGAAAAGTTCGACGTTTCAAAAATGGTCACCTCGTTGTGTTTTTTGGAAAGTTTCTTTGAGTGCCGGAGTCTCAACCATAAGCGAAGAGAGCAACGCCGTTGGTCTCGTAACGAATGGTATCACAGATAAACAAAGAAAATCAATGACTTCTGTCGTATTTGACCATATATAATGTTGGCAGTATCCATATCCCATACGGCTAACGCCCATTTGGGGAAAGACAATGCGGCAGTTTTCTGAACGATTTTCTTCATGTCGGACACAACAGGAGTATACCCAAGTTGGAATAAGAATTTTCCGTTTTTTCCGAATAGAAGGTTCAAATCGCTTTCCAGATAGACGGAGGATACCAACTTGCGAAGCGCGGCACGGCAATCCCATAGATTCCCCCATGCTGCAGTGGGAGTTTGAAGAAACGTCTCGCCCACATTATAATAGGCCGTAATCGTGATGTGCGTGAGGCTTTCCTCTGTATAAGATTTGTAGAGCCAGGAAGATCCATATGGCATCTTTTCCGGACCGATTTCACAGAGATAATGCTGCTCTTCTGAGATGTGTTTCTTCTTTTTCATACATTCTTTCGCTTATATAATGCCGGGCAGATGTTCTTCGGCGGGGCTTCTTCCAAGAAAAATCACTCGTGAAGATTGAAACGGGAGTTTTACGGTACGCAGTGCCAGCAAGCAGGCTTTTTCTTTGCCGGGATTTATGCTATACTTATTAAATAAATCAAATCAATGGGCAGGAGGAACCAGCGTGGAGGATTACCGCACCATCCGGGGCACGGCCACCGGCGAATATGAGGAAAAGAAGAGCCGCTTTATTGCGCAGCTTTCCTTTGCGGACAGCGAGGAAAAGGCGGTGGCCTTTTTGGAGCAGGTGCGGGCAGCCAACCGCACGGCCCGGCACAATGTGTATGCCTACCGCCTGCGGGAGGGCAACCGGGAGCGCTACTCCGATGACGGTGAACCGGCCAAGACGGCGGGAACCCCGGCGCTGGAAGTGCTGCAGCACAGCGGATTGACTGACCTCATCGTGGTCATCACCCGGTACTTTGGCGGCGTGCTGCTGGGCACCGGCGGCCTGGTGCGGGCCTATACCACCGCCACAGCCCGCGCGTTGGAAGCTGCCGAAGTGGTCACGGTGCGCAGTGTGGTGGAGCTGGAAGTGACGGTGGATTACTCGCTCTACGAGCGGGCGGCGCTGCTCATCCAGGCGGCGGGGGCAAAGCTTGCAGACCCTCAGTTCACCGACCGTGTCACCCTGCGCTGGCAGATGCCTGAGGGTACGGAGCCGCCCTTGCTGGAGCAGCTCCGGGAGCTGACCCGGGGTGGCGCACAGGTGAGTGTATCGCAGCCGTTCTACGCTCCGTTCTGATCGGAAAATTGCCTGCCTGCCGTTATGACACAGACTTCCCTGCGGGGAAGGCTGGGGAGCGGCAGTAAAATCGAGAAATTTTATTCGTTCTAAGACAAAAACTTTCCCCCTTCGACAGGGCGGGTGTGCTATACTTGCCGCAGACGCGGCATGGGGATCGGCTGCGCCGTGCGAGAGGAGGGGGGAGAAAACAGAAAGTGAGGGTTCCTGATGGATGTACGACAGCGCACCGAAGAGATCGAGCGGCTGACCTTGGCCCCCTGGGCAACATTCAGCGATGCCAGCCGGGGCAGGGTGAGGTCCGAAGAGCAGGACCCTATTCGTCCGGTGTTCCAGCGGGACCGTGACCGGATCATCCACTGCAAAGCGTTCCGGCGGCTCAAGCAGAAAACGCAAGTATTTCTCTCACCGGAGGGCGACCTCTACCGCACCCGGCTCACCCATACACTGGAGGTGGCGCAGATCGCCCGCACCATCGCCCGCGCCCTGCGTCTCAACGAGGATCTGACCGAGGCCATCAGTCTGGCCCATGACCTGGGGCACACGCCCTTTGGCCACGCAGGAGAGAGCGCACTGGACAAGCTCTGCCCGGAGGGGTTCCGGCATTATATGCAGAGCCTGCGTGTGGTGGACAAGCTGGAAAAGGACGGCAGGGGCCTGAACCTGACCTGGGAGGTGCGCAATGGCATCGTGACCCATACCAAGGGCACCTGGGCGGCCACCCCGGAGGGACGCATCGTCCGCATGGCGGATCAGATCGCTTTTGTGAACCACGATATCGAGGATGCCGTGCGTGCCGGTGTGCTGGACCCGGCCACCCTGCCCAGAGAATGCACCGCCGTGCTGGGCGAGACGAAGTCTCAGCGCATCACCACCATGATCAACAGCATCCTGCGCAGCAGCGAGGGGGATGTGCAGGTGGGCGCAGAGGAGAACGAAGCCTTCCTGGCGCTCAAGGATTTCATGTACCGCACCGTCTATGTGGATCGCAGCGCCAAAAAGGAAGAACAGAAGGTGGAAAAGGTACTCACCGAGCTGTACGAGTATTACCTGACCCATATCGAACAGATGTCCAACTTCTACCTGCAGCTGGCCTATCAGGAAGGACGCGACCGCGCAGTGACGGACTATATCAGCGGCATGAGCGATGAATTTGCCATCCGTACCTTTGAGGATGTCTTTGTGCCCCGCAAGTGGCATGTGTTATAAAAGGAGCATCGGAATACCAAAATGATCCCACACGAATATATTGAGGAACTGACCCGCCGCACCGATATCGTGGATGTGGTGGGCAACTATGTCCAGCTCAAGCGGAAGGGGCGGCTGTATGGCGGCCTGTGCCCCTTCCACAGCGAAAAGACCCCCTCGTTCTACGTCTACCCGGACACCCAGAGCTTTTACTGCTTTGGTTGCGGTGTGGGCGGCGATGTCATCCACTTCGTCCGCCGCATCAACAGCATCGACTACACCGAGGCGGTCAAGATGCTGGCTGCCCGCGCGGGAATGCCGGAGCCGCAGGAGGACGACAAGACGGGCCGCCTGCGCAGCCGCATCCTTTCCATGAACAAGGAAGCCGCACGGTACTTCCACGCCTGCCTGAATTCCACGGTCGAGGAAGCCCGGCAGGCCCGGGCCTACTGGCGGCGGCGCGGTCTGGACGACAAGACCATCGTCCGGTTCGGGCTGGGCTATGCACCGGACGACGGGCAGGGGCTGTACCAGTATCTGCGCGATAAGGGGTACAACCAGCAGGAGCTGGATGCCAGCGGCCTGTTCAAGCGCAGCCAGTCGGGCCGGATCTACTGCCTGTTCTGGAAGCGGGTGATGACCCCCATCTTTGACCTGCGGGGCAACATCATTGCCTTTGGCGGGCGTGTGCTGGACGATTCCAAACCCAAGTACGTCAACAGCCCCGAGACACTGGTCTACCACAAGTCGGATACTGTGTTCGCTCTGCAGATCGCCAAGAAGAGCGCTTCCCGGCGGTTCGTTCTCTGCGAGGGTTACATGGACGTTATTTCCATGCATCAGGCGGGCATCGACACGGCGGTCTGCGCCTGCGGCACGGCCCTGACTCCGGATCAGGTAAAGCTCATCAGCCAGTACGCGGAGGAAGTCATCCTGAGCTACGACTCGGATGAGGCCGGCCAGAAGGCTACCCTGCGCTCGCTGGAACTGTTCCGCAACAGCCCGGTCAAGGTGGGCGTGCTGCAGATCCCGGGTGCAAAAGATCCGGATGAGTACATCAAAAAGTATGGCTCCGAGCGGTTCAAGGCACTGCTGGACGGTGTGGGCAACGCGCTGGACTTCCGGCTGGGGCGGCTCAAGAACAAATACGACCTTAAGCAGGATGCCCAGCGGCTGGAATATGTCAAAGAAGCCGTGAATATGCTGGCGGAGCGCTCCAACCCCACCGAGCAGGAGGTCTACGCCGGGCGGCTGGCTGAGGAAACGAACATCTCCAAGAACGCAATTATGACCCAGCTTGCCGATGCAGTAAAGCGCTCCAACAGCAAGCGCCGGTGGGCGCAGAATCAGGCACGGCTGCAGTCCGGTGAGATGCACCAGATCAGCGTGCCTTACAGTGCGGGCGGCTCTCAGGCGCTGGGAGTTGCCTCGGCAGAACAGCGGCTGCTGGCCGCCATGCTCCGGGAGCCCAGCTATATCCCGCAGGTGCGGGCCCAGCTCAGCCCGGAAAAGTTCGTTCTGCCCCAGCAGAAGGAGCTGTACGAAGCGTTTCTGCAGTGCCAGGAGCAGGGAATCGAAATCAGCCTTTCCACCCTGCGCCCCTTTGTGAGCGAAGAGGCGCTGAATGAGCTGAGCCGCCTTGCGGCACAATACAGCGATGTGAACTGTACGCCGGACGATATCCGGCTCTATCTGGACCGCATTGCCCGGGGCACCCCCGTGGCAGGCAAGGCGGCCGAAATGTCCAATGATGATTTGATACGGTATCTCCAGTCGATGCGAGAAAAGAAGCAGGGCACAGACCCTGTGGACGACTGACCGTTCCTCTCCTCCGGCTGGAGCTGGAAGGAGAAAGAATCATGCGGAAATTGTCGCAGACGGAAGAACTGGTAAAGATCCTGGCAGGCCGGGCCCGCCGCCATACCCTGACACCTGAGCAGATCAGCCGGGCCATGGATGAGCAGGAATACGATGTATCCGGGCTGGATGCGCTGTATGCGGCGCTGGAAGCCCGGGGCATCCGTATAACCGAAGAAGAAGCGGACATGCCCATGCTGGATGAAACACAGATCGGGAAACTGGAGCACGAGCTCTCGGCCGAAGGCGTAGCGCTGGATGACCCGGTGAAGGCATATCTGAAGGAGATCGGCCGGGTGCCGCTGCTGACAATGGAACAGGAGCTGGCGCTTGCCCGGGCCGCGCAGGCCGGGGATGCGGATGCCCGGCGGAAGCTGAGCGAAGCCAACCTGCGGCTGGTGGTCTCGGTGGCCAAGCGGTATGCCGGGCGAGGGCTGCCCTTCCTTGACCTCATTCAGGAGGGGAACCTCGGCCTGATGAAGGCGGCGGAAAAGTTTGAACCTGACCGGGGGTTCCGATTCTCGACCTACGCGACATGGTGGATCCGGCAGTCCATCACCCGGGCCATTGCCGATCAGGGGCGGGTCATCCGCATCCCGGTGCATCTGGTGGAGAGCATCAACCGTGTGAAAAAGACGACAGGGGAGCTTTTGCGCAAAAACGGCAGGGAACCCACAGCCGAAGAGATCGCCGTCCGGCTGGACATGGAGCCTGACCGGGTGCGGGAGCTGCTGCAGCTGGCGCAGGACCCCATCAGCCTGGAAACACCGGTGGGTGAGGAAGAGGATGCCCACCTGGAGGATTTTATTCAGGATGAGGAAGCAGGCGTTCCGGTGGACGAGGCCGGGCGGGAACTGCTGCGGCGGGAGCTGGCAAACGTCCTCAAGAGCCTGACACCCCGGGAGGAACGGGTGCTGACTCTGCGCTTCGGGCTGGAGGACGGGCAGGCCCGCACCCTGGAAGAGCTGGGAAAGGAGTTCAACGTGACCCGGGAACGCATCCGGCAGATCGAGGCCAAGGCTCTGCGCAAGCTGCGCCATCCCAGCCGCGCAAAGCGCCTGCGGGATTATCTGGAAGAATGAGCACATAAGGGCACCGCAGGCAGCTGCGGTGCTTTTTGCATGGGCAGGGGAGAGGGCGCATCAAGAGCCAAGGTGTACAAAATGCACAAGGGTGTTTTTGGTGAGAACGTGCAAAACTCAAAAATCAAGAGCCAAAATGCGCAAAGCCTACACGCATCCGTGTGTACCATGAAATCGCAGGCTTGACAAAAATATTGGGCCAAAATGCGAAAAATGGCTTGACAGCAAGGCTTTTGAGGTGTATACTGCATTAGTATCACATAATGGCCTAGTGCGCCAAAAAGGGAGCTGCACTGGAAGCGGCTGGACGGTGTGGACCGAAAAGTTTGTGAAAAGCGACGAACTTCCTTGGAGGATACGGGTCGATTTATGTGTGTGTGCTCAAATCTGACCCGTATAACGCAATATCCGTAGAGTATAAAAGTAAGGAGTGGTTGATTTTATGATGAAAGTCAAGCCCGTCAAGCTCGGCAAAACCGAGCGCATGAGCTTCTCCCACATCGACGAAGTCATCAGTATGCCGAACCTGATCGAGGTCCAGAAGAACTCTTATCAGTGGTTCCTGGACGAGGGCCTGAAAGAGGTCTTCCACGACATCGGCACCATTGAGGACTACACCGGTAACCTGGCGCTGAGCTTCGTGGACTTCCGTCTGGATAAGGAGCCCAAGTACAGCATCAAGGAGTGCAAGGAGCGCGACGTGACCTACGCTGCCCCCCTGCGCGTGACTGCCCGTCTGCTGAACAAGGAGACCGGCGAGGTCAAGGACCAGGAAATTTTCATGGGCGACTTCCCGCTGATGACCGATGCGGGCACCTTTGTGATCAACGGTGCTGAGCGTGCCATCGTCAGCCAGCTGGTCCGTTCTCCCGGCGTATTCTACGGAGATGCCAAAGATAAGGTAGGCAACGACCTGTACAGCGCAACCATGAACCCCAACCGCGGTGCATGGCTGGAGTACGAGACCGATGCCTCCAACGTGTTCTATGTCCGTATCGATAAGAACCGCAAGCTGCCCGTCACCGTGCTGTGCCGTGCGCTGGGCCTTTCCTCTGATGAGGAGATCCTGAACTTCTTCGGCGAGGATGAGCGCATCCTGGCCACTCTGGAGAAGGACACCACCAAGAACCAGGACGAGGGCCTGCTGGAGGTCTACCGCAAGCTGCGCCCCGGCGAGCCCCCCACGGTGGAGTCCGCTACCAACCAGATCAACATGCTGTTCTTCGATCCGCGCCGCTACGACCTGTCTCGTTTCGGCCGCTACAAGATGAACAAGAAGCTGTCTCTGGCCCGCCGCATCACCGGCTTTGTTGCCGCTGAGAACATCGTTGCTCCCCTGACCGGCGAGATCATCGTTGAGGCCAATGGCAAGATCACCCGTGAGCTGGCCGAGAAGGCAGATGCCGCCGGTGTGGATACCGTGATTCTGAGCATCGAGGGCAAGAAGGTCAAGGTCATCACCAACGGCTGTGTGGACGCACAGGGCTTCTTCTCCTTTGATGTCAAGGAGTGCGGCATCAACGAGCGCTGCTCCTTTGATGAGATCAAGAAGATCCTCGACACCACCTCCGATGTGGAGGAGCAGAAGGAAATGCTCCGCCGCAACCATGACCAGCTGATCGGCCGCACCGTCACCGTGAAGGACATCCTGTCCTCCATCAACTACCTGAACGGTCTGGGCCACGGCGTTGGCACCACCGATGATATCGACCATCTGGGCAACCGCCGCATCCGCAGCGTTGGTGAGCTGCTGCAGAACCAGTTCCGCATCGGCTTCTCCCGCATGGAGCGCGTCATCCGTGAGCGCATGACCCTGCAGAGCCAGGATCAGAGCGTTATCACCCCGCAGGCACTGATCAATATCCGTCCTGTGGTCGCCGCCATCAAGGAGTTCTTCGGCTCCTCTCCGCTGTCTCAGTTCATGGACCAGAACAACCCTCTGGCTGAGCTGACCCACAAGCGCCGTCTGTCTGCTCTGGGCCCCGGCGGTCTGAGCCGTGACCGCGCAGGTTTCGAGGTCCGTGACGTTCACTACAGCCATTATGGCCGTATGTGCCCCATTGAGACCCCTGAAGGCCCCAACATCGGTCTGATCTCCTATCTGGCATCCTACGCCAAGATCAACGAGTACGGCTTCGTTGAGGCTCCCTACCGCAAGGTCAAAAAGACTTACGACGAAAACGGCAAGCTGATCGATCAGGTCGTTACCGATGAAGTGGAGTATATGACCGCTGACGTTGAGGATGAGTACGTTGTTGCTCAGGCCAACGAGCCTCTGGATGAGACCAAGCACTTCATCCGTCCCCGCGTTTCTGCCCGCCGCCGCGATGACATCCTGGAAATCGATGCCGATAAGGTCGATTATATGGACGTTTCGCCCCGAATGATGGTCTCTGTTGCGACCGCCTGCATCCCCTTCCTGGAGAACGATGACTGTAACCGTGCTCTGATGGGCTCCAACATGCAGCGTCAGGCAGTGCCTCTGATGGTCACCCAGCAGCCCATCGTGGCTACCGGTATGGAATACAAGGCTGCCACCGACTCCGGCACCGCTGTTCTGGCAAAGAACGACGGTATCGTTGAGAAGATGGATGCCGACCACGTCACCGTCCGCAATGCACAGGGCGGCGTGGACAATTACCCGCTGGTCAAGTTTGCCCGCTCCAACGCAGGCACCTGCATCAACCAGCGTCCCATCGTTGAAGTGGGCGAGAGCGTCAAGGCCGGTCAGGTGCTGGCCGACGGCCCCGCAATGCGCAACGGTGAGATCTCTCTGGGTAAGAACGCCCTGATCGGCTTTATGACCTGGGAGGGCTACAACTACGAGGACGCTGTCCTGCTGAACGAGAAGATCGTCCGCGAGGATGTGTACACCTCGATCCATATTGAAGAGTACGAGACCGAGTCCCGTGACACCAAGCTCGGACCTGAGGAGATCACCCGTGATATCCCCAACGTCTCCGAGGATGCCCTGAAGGATCTGGACGAGCGCGGCATCATCCGCATCGGTGCCGAGGTCAAGAGCGGCGACATCCTGGTCGGCAAGGTCACCCCGAAGGGTGAGACCGAGCTGACCGCTGAGGAGCGCCTGCTCCGCGCCATCTTTGGCGAGAAGGCCCGCGAAGTCCGTGATACCTCTCTGCGCGTGCCCCACGGCGAGTACGGCATCATCGTGGATGTCAAGGTCTTTACTCCTGAAAACAGCGATGAGCTGCAGCCCGGTGTCCGCGAGGTCGTCCGCTGCTACATCGCTCAGAAGCGTAAGATCAGCGTCGGCGATAAGATGGCAGGCCGTCACGGCAACAAGGGTGTCGTTTCCCGCATCCTGCCGCAGGAGGATATGCCCTACCTGCCCGACGGCACCCCGCTGGACATCGTGCTGAACCCCCTGGGCGTTCCTTCCCGTATGAACATCGGTCAGGTGCTGG
>OIXA01005467.1_pt1 | contig 11326 bp, 4 predicted proteins | sample 1587721 | NCBI WGS metagenome assembly OIXA01 (sample SAMEA3888900, study PRJEB22519) | human gut metagenome | biome: human gut; feature: human-associated habitat; material: faeces | place: Denmark | collected 2013 | reverse complement strand
CATCATTGGAAAATATAGGAATCTATATGATTGCAGGGATGTATATGATGTCTGTTTTATGGGCGTTAGATTCGGGAGTAGCAGCTGCGGGAGCATTAAAAATATCAGTACCATGTGTATTTGCATTGTTATGGGAAAATATAGAAGATAGTTCAAGAGATGCGATATGGAAAGCGGTACCGGATGTAGCATCTGTTACAGCATTGCTTTCATTCGTCTTATATCCGTTTAGTGAATTAAGAAAATTATGCTATAGTGCCGGAAGATTAGGAGGAACATTTCAATATTCGAATACATATGCATTATTCCTGGTTGTGGGGCTGATGATTCTGCTGTATGAAGATGACTGGAAGAGAAAAGAAATTGCAGAGGCGATCATTTTAACAGTAGGAATAATCTGGACAGGCAGCAGAAGCGTTATGGTAATAGGAGTATTATTTATAGCAATTCATTTCCTGCGGAAGCGGGGAGATAGGCGAAGACTTTGGATAATGCTCGGAACAGCAGCGGTTGCAGCAATTGTTGGAATACTGCTTTTGAAGCTGGATATTGGAAGACTGATAAAACTGACAGTCAATTCGAGTACACTGAATGGAAGACTTCTATATTGGTATGATGTGATACCGGTTATGTTAAAACATCCATTTGGTCTTGGATATATGGGATATTTCTTTTTACAGCCAAGATTTCAGACTGGAAATTATGTGACGAAATTCGTTCATAATGATATCTTGCAATTAGGTATTGATGCAGGAATGATACCAATGTTTATATTGGTGGGAATCGTTATTAAAACGTTACTGTCCAAAAAAACAGAGGAAAAAAAGAAAGTAATACTTTTGATTTTATTTCTTCATAGTTTATTTGATTTTGATCTGCAATTTACAATCATGTCCTGTATTGGAATGATGTGTATAGATAATAATCCGGAACATGTTAAAAAATTCCAATTACGGAATAAAAATATAGCTGTAACGATCCTGGTAATCATTGGAGCTGTATATACATATTTTATGATTGCATTTGGTGCCGGATATGCAGGGAATTATGATTTGTCAGTGAAGTTGTATCCGTTCCATACAATTATCAGGGAAGAACGTATGAATGAAGACGGGACAGCCAATGATGCAGAATGGATTATAAAAAAGAATGGTCTGTTTGCAGATGCGTATGAAGAAAGAATCAGTAGAAAGTGTGAGGAGGGAGATATAGAAGGAATTACAGAAGATGTTGATAAAATGCTGGAAAATGCCGGGTATCAGTCCATTTATTATAATCAGGCAGTATATTATCTCAGTAAGGCTCTGGATACGGCAGTCAGAAATGATAATACTGCAGATACCAAAATTATACTTAATAAGATACAGGACATACCAGAAAAAATTCAAAAACGAGAACAGAATTCTTCGGCACTGGCGTATCGGATTAATGATAAACCATCTATCGAACTGGAGAGCAGTGTAGAAGAATATCTGGAAAAACTTTCGGATGTTACTATTGAATAATGTAGAAAGTGATTCTATACCAAACAGGAAGAAATGAGGAGAAAAAGATGAAGAAAATCAGCAGAATAGCTGCAGCGATAATAGCAGCAATTACAATGTTAGTGGGAATAGTGCCAGTACAGCCGGTTCAGGCAGCAGAGAAAATGAATTTTGATGTAAAAGTTAGTTCAGCTGTGGTAAAGCCGGGAGATACAATCACTGCAGAATTATGGCTGCCGGAAGGCGGGGATATCGTATCATTTGCCGGAAACTTTACATATGACACTAAGATGTTTGACATGGAAGGCGAAGGAGTACAGGGTCCGGTGTGTAAAGAAGCAGAGCTGCCAATCTTTTTAGAAGATCCGGGAAGTATTTCTGTAGTTTTAACATTTGATAAACCATATAATGCAGGTGGTCTTGTATACACAGTAAAACTGAAAGTGAAAGAAAACCCGGAAGAGGGAGCGACCGGAAGCTTAGGCTTTGATTTCCGAGGAGGAGAAAGTGGAACAGATATAGATAATGCAACAAAGATCCCGGCAGGAAGTTCCAATGTTAAAGTAACAGATGCAGAAGGAAATGCCTTGGCAAACGATAAAGTAACACTGGACACAGACAGTTTTGAACTTCCATATAAGGATGTAAAACCTTCTGACAGCTGGTTTTATGATGCAGTTGTGTATAATTATAAAGCAGGAACAATGACAGGTCTGAATGAAACTACATTTGGTCCGTATAATACACTTGCCAGAGCACATTTTGCAGTTATCCTTCACAGAATGAATGAAGCACCATCGGTAGAATACGTGCCGACATTTAAAGACGTTGCAGCAGGGCAGTGGTATACAAATGCCATTTTATGGGCATCAAAGAACAAGATCGTAACAGGTTATTCGGACGGAAGTAATAATTTCGGAGTAGGAGATAAGATACTCAGAGAACAAATGGCAGTAATGATGTATCGTTATGCAAAATTCAAAGGATATGATGTATCAGAGTCAAAGTCAATAGATGCTTATAAAGACGCAGCATCTGTAAGCAAGTATGCAACGGAAGCAATGGAGTGGGCAGTTGCAAGTAAAATTATCACAGGAAAAGATAATGGAACAAAATTAGATCCACAGGGAAATGCAAGTCGTGCAGAGTGTGCGATTATTATACAGAGATTTATGGAAAAATATAATTAGTGAAAAGGATAAGAGATAAATTTACTTGATTTTATAAAAAATTGGTCTTTATCTTTAAGTTCTAATTATTGAAAGAAAAACAAATGCGGAGAGAATGACTCTCCGCATTTTTAGAAGAATAATCAGAGTAATGTAAAGCTCATTAATTGAAAAGGGTAAAGTAAAAAATTAGAGCTTTATAGTAGGTGAGAGAAAAGATTAATATAGAAAATCAACAAATGAAAGGAAAAATTATGAAAAAAAGTCTTGTTTTAATTGGAACTGTTGCGATAGGTCTGGAGAGTGTATTTATGGGAAGTACAGTGATTCATGCTGAAAATAATAAGAAAATATCCGATCTTTTGGTAAATGAAAGAATTCCTGTATTATCAGAATACAATACAGGAAACCAGAAAGATGTAATACTTCTGAAAAATGGAGAACTGTGGCAGGTATATCCAAAAGTGGATAAAATTATGGATGATGTGAAAACAGCAGAAGAGGAATGGTTTTCCAATGATGAGCAAAGAGTATGGATTTTAAAAACAGATGGAACATTGTGGGAAGAAACAGTTCAGGGAGAAACGGAAATAGATGAGAATGTAAAAGAAATCATTGACAGTAACAGCAGGATTTATCTAAAAGAAGATGGAACGGTATACGAAAGAGAAAAAGAAGATGGTATAAAATGCTCTGTAATTACGGATGGTGCAAGCCAGATATTTTCCTGGGGATTCGTGAAAGCGGATGGAAGCATTGGCGATTACTATGATGGCTGTATCATTCCGGCGGAGCAGGTGGAATATGTGAGTGATGCAGGCTTTTATATTAAAAACGAGGGCTTTTGTACACGATTATCAGTATCTGCCGGTTCATGCATCTCAGACAGATCGTCATTTGTGAATGTTGGTGATTATAAATTAAAGGAAATATCGTCACCAAAGGAATATTATACATACAGACTGGGAGTTACGGAAGATCAAAAGGTATATGCGTTCGAGGAGCAATGGGATAACGATAATTCATATGTGGAAGCCACATTTTGCGGCGACAACCCGAAAGATATAGATCCTAGTAACTGGATGACATCAGATGTAGACTGGATAGACCAGAACGGTTATTTTTATAAAAAGGCAGACCGACAGGCGGCGTCAAGAGAAAATCCATTGATTTTGACATATTTGAGTTATAGAAGAAATTCTTATGATACTTCGATATATTTGCAGGCCATTGCAGAAAATCAGGGGTATGTAATGCTGAAGGATGGAAAAGAGATATTGGACAATGTTGTGGCCATGAGTGGAAATATAGTACAAAAGAAAAAATCTGTATTAGCAATCCAGATGGACGGAAAAGTATATGAGATGACGGATACGCTGACAGAATTAGGAACGATTGGTGGAAAAGAAGAAGAGATAGCTAAAGGAGATGTGACGGGAGACGGCAAGGTGGATATACAGGATCTGCACACGGTTCTTAGAATAGTATGCGATAAGGAGACGTTGAATGGAACAAAAGAACTGGCGGCGGATGTGACAGGAGATGGTAAAGTAGATATACAGGATCTACGCATGATTTTGCGGTATGTGTGCGGAAAGATTGATAATTGGAATTAGGACGGACATATAAAAGGAGATTAGGAGAGACATATGAAAAGAGAAAAAATAAAACGATGGATAACAATTTCAGCAATAAGTATTGCATTCATGGCATTATATGGAACAGAAGCTAAAGCAGAAGAAATAAATAAGCAGCTGCCTGAGGAGCCAGATGTATTAATTGGTTATGAAGGAAATGAAGAACATGATTATATGCTGTTAAAAAACGGAGAGCTATGGAAGATATTTCCTGAAGTAGAGAAGATAACAGACCAGGTTCAAAAGGCACTCTATCGTTCTTATGGCAGCTGGGAAGAAGAACCGATGATTAATAAGGCGAAAGTATGGTTCCTGAAAAATGATGGAACGGTATGGACAATTGGCGAATCGGAAGCAGTACAGGTTGATGAAAATGTAAAGGAATTGAATTCTCCAACAACAGTTTTGAAAAATGATGGAAAACTGTACAGCTGTGAAGTGGATGCAAATGGAAATGAGGAAAATCAGACATTGGTATCAGACAATGTAACACGCACATTTGGATGGGGATACCAGAAAGAAGATGGAAGTATATGGGATTTCGATGGCTGTACATTAGAAGCTGATAAAGTGGATTATGTAAGTGAAGCCGGATATTCCATTTCAGGAGATGGATTTTATACCGATGGATGGAATGAAGGAATGTCATGCATAAATTCAGAAAATAACATTAATATCGGAGAATGCAAACTGAAAGAAGTATCAGCGGTAAAATACAGTGTAGAGGGTGATTATGATTCCTATAAATTAGGCATTGCAGAAGATGATTCAGTATGGGCAATTCCTGTAGAATCGGAAGATAATACTGCAGTATATTGTGGGAAAAATGCAGAATACATGATGCCAGCAGAAGTATCGGAAGCAGATATAGACTGGGTGGATAAAGAGGGACATGTATATAAAAAAGATAAACAGTTAGTCCCATCATTGGAAAATCCATTGAGAAGAAGTTATCTTAATACATCAGAAGGTACCTGGGCAGAACTGTCCGTAATTGCAGAGAATGAAGGATATGCAGCGATAAAAGATAATGAGATTATAATGAGTCACATATTAGCAGGGACGACAACATCCTATGAACCAAATGAAAAACAACATACGTTTATTTTGAAAACAGATGGAAGTGTATGGGATGTAACCGAAAATCCGGTTGAAATTGGAAAGGTTGAAGATAATACTCCAAGTTTTGTACGGGGAGATGTAACAGGAGACAATGAGGTAGATATTAAAGACCTCCGGACAGTACTAAGAAGTGTGTGTGGAAAAGAAGAATTAACGGAAAATCAGAAACTGGTAGCAGATGTGACAGGAGATGGCAATGTGGATATACAGGATCTGCGTATGATCTTACGGTATGTGTGTGGAAAGATTGATACACTGGACTGATGATTGTAATGGAAAGGAGTACAGTGGATGAAAAAGAGAATATTGGCACTATTGCTGACTATCAGTATTGTAGTTGGAAATGGAGAATTCGTGTATGCGGCAGAGAGCGGCAACGGGAATGCCGGGACGAAACAAGAAAGCACTGTGGAATCCAAAGATGAAGATACATCGGAAGATACTTCTGCGGAAACTACAAACGGTATCGAAAACGAAGAGAAAGAAACAGAACCGGAAAAAAGTGAGCCTGTAGAACAACAAGCAACAGAAAGTCCACAATCGGCAGATGAAATTGTGGATAAAAGTAATGAACTTTCCGGGGAATGTGGAGAACATGCACAGTGGACATATGATCAGGAGACAAAAGAGCTGAGAATAAGTGGAAGCGGTGCGATGAGTGATTATAACAACAGTACAGAAGTGCCATGGTATGGGTGGAGAGAAGAGATACGGAGTGTTGTTATAGAGAGTGGGATTACAAGGATAGGAAATTATGCTTTTATTTATTGTGGTGGACTGGAAGAAATCAAACTGTCAGAAGGATTGGAAGAAATAGGAAGAGAAGCATTTGAATACTGCAGTAGAATAAAAAAAGCAGAGATTCCAGACAGTGTAAAAGAGATAGGAACAGAGGCATTTTATTCCTGTGGAAGCCTGGAAGAAGTAGTGGTTGGAAAAGGACTGAAAAGTCTGGGAGGTTCTGCATTCCGATATTGTGAAAAACTGACAAAGTTAACAGTAAAAGGAAATATAGAAAGTATAGGCGATACTGTGTTTTCTAATACAGCAATCAAAGAACTGCAGGTGGGAAAAGGAGTAAGCAGTCTGAAAGAAATGCTGTATAGACTGGAAGCACTGGAAAGGATAGAAGTGGAGGAAGGAAATGAAAGTTATATAAGCGAAGATGGAGTATTATATAACAAAGAAAAGACAACCCTGATCCGGTATCCCCAGAGCAAGTCAGATCAGACAGAATATAAAGTACCGGATGGAGTAAGAACAATAGGGGAGAATGCGTTTAGAGAAAATAAAACAATAACGAAAGTAGAATTACCGAAAAGCGTACAGAGCATAAAAGATAATGCATTCATCTATTGTGGAGGACTGGAAGAAATCAAACTGCCAGAAGGATTGGAAAAGATTGGAAAATATGCGTTTGCTTATTGTAATGGAATAAAACAAATCAAACTGTCGGACAGTGTGAAAAGCATAGGAGAAAGTGTATTTTATTATTGTGATAATATAACAGAAGTAACCCTCGGGAAAGATTTAAAAACAATGGGTTATTGTGCGTTCCGTGGATGTGGAAATCTGTCCAAAATAATAGTAGAAGGAAACATAGATACAATCGGAAGTTCTAGCTTTGATTATACAAAGGTGAAAGAATTACAGATTGGAAAAGAAGTAACGCTAGTAAAAGAAGACTTCTACGGGATAAGTACCTTAGAGCGGATAACGGTAGAAAAAGGGAACAAAAATTATATAAGTGAAGATGGAGTATTGTACAATAAGGGCAAAACAAAATTAATCCGGTATCCGGAAAGCAAAACGGACATTACAGAATATGAGGTTCCCGAAGGTGTAGAAAGTATAGGAAACTCTGCGTTTTATTATAATCAGTGTATTACGAAAGTAAAATTACCGGAAAGCTTAAAAGATATAGAGGAATATGCATTCTTTTATTGTAGGAATTTAGCAGAAGTAAGAATTATAGATGGGTTGGAAAGTATAGGGAAATATGCATTTAGTTATTGTAGTGATTTGACAAAATTGCAATTGCCGGATTCATTAAGGAATATAGAGTTAAATGCGTTCAGTTATTGTGATAATCTGACTATTTATTGTAATGCAAATTCTAAAATTGCTGCTTATGCAGAAGATCAGAATATCCCTTATATAACCTCAACACATTGTATCAACTACGACCTCAAAAAAAGCTGTTCGGTATTAAGCGGCTATGAAAAAGTAATCGAACAGGATGCCATACAAAATTATCAGGTAAGACTTTATAACAAAACAACGAAGAAAGAACTGGAAAACTATCATATCAATGGTGGTAACATCGTCTTAAATACAGGAACAGTGAATGAGAATGATACGCTTACTCTGACACTGACCTCTAAAAAGGATGAAACGATCGAATACAAGTCAGATATCGTTCTTGATGATAAATGTAGTACAAAGATTAGTATTCTGGTACAACAAAAGGGCTGTGTGCTTACAACACCGCAGACATCAACAGACACGACGGTTCTCGTATATGATTCGCAGGGACAGCTCTGCGATACAATGGAATCATCAGGGGAAGAATGCACAAGTAAATATCTTGAGAAAGGAACCTATAACATTATATATATCCAGGGAAAGCGTTCCATGTGGAAGTTCCAGAGTATTAAAGAATTCAAAGAGAACAGTATGCTGAAAGAAGGCAGAGATTATCTGTTGAAGACAGTTACTGTTACGGATGGACAGATTACGGATACAGGAACGGTATCTGTTCCGGATATAGATATTGAACAGTTGCGATATCTGGATTCTTCGAAATGCTCGTTTGACACGAATGTAAACGCAATCAGTTCCGGCGGTCTGATTACGGTAAGAGGATCGTATGAATTTAAAGATTACAGGAAGAATGAAGTTAATGTAGACAATCTAGAGATAGAAATCCCGGAGGGATGTAAATATATTTCAGAGAGTTTAAGGATCGATGGAAAAAGTGTTGCCAATGTGAGTGAAGGGGATAGAATAGTCCGGGTATCGATTGATAAGAAAAATGGCGTATTTACTTATAATATCAAGCCGATCGAATATGGAACAATCAGTACCAGTGCCAAAATTAATTTTACAGCTTCGGGAGAATACAGAAAAGAGCAGATCGGTGCGGCAGATGTGGAAGTCCCTTATGTAACATTAAGTGCACCGTCGGCAACATCTGAGAAGAACATCACGGTAAGTGGATTGACAGTTCCAAATACAACGGTTGGAATATATGACGGAGACCATAGAATAGGAACGGCAGTAAGCAGTAAATCCGGAAAGTGGAACAAGAATGTAACATTATACGGAACTTCAGAGGACTCTGTGCATAATATACAGGCAAAGATATATATTGGCACAGCAAAGGAACAGAAATCTGAGGTAGTATCCGTAGCATATTCGCCAAAAGCAATATCAATTGAACAATTTATTATGTATTATAACAATTCGAATAAAGTGGATCTGACGGATATTGCATATAAGGCAAAACCGGTAATATCATTTAATCCGGCATATCCATTTACATTTTCAGTCAGATTATCGAACAATGAAGATGTGGATTATGTATATATTGTAAGTACCAAGAATGGTACACAGAAGTCGATGAAAGCGTCTTATGATACAAATTCCGGGAACTGGATCGCAACAGGATATTTTGACGATAATCATTCATATGTGCCGGGAGTGCTGTCTGTTGAATTTAAAGGAAAGAAAAACAATTATGTAGTTCAGTTTAATCAAGAAAGTGAAGAAACACCAGAAGAACTTCCGGACAAAATCAAGAATGGTTCGTATAACATTACGGAAAATACCTATGATAAACAGACGGATACGGGATCCTACGGCGGAGAGGTTACTCTTGCAGATGAAGATAAAACCAAAATAGAATTTAACGTATCAAAAGAACAGATAAACCCGGATGATTATAAAGTTGACACATTAAAAAAGAATGGATACCTGAAAGTTGAAACAGACGATGATTCGTCAACATATTACACAAAATCTTATTGCAACAAAGATGGGGAATATGTTACTGAGACCATTCAGTTTGAGAAGAAATATTATGATGATCCGAAACTTGGAAAGACATTTGGGGAAGTTGCAAAATCAAAGCTGGTATCTCATGTTAAAAGTTCGCTGATAAAAGAATCAGAAGGTGCATTACCGGGAATTGGACTTGCATCAAAAATATGGAATACATCTAAGAATGTAATTGCCATAGGAGGACGTTTATATAATCTTGATGATGCGAAGAACAGGCTGTTAAAGATGAAATTACCGGCGGATGAATTTGATAAAAGATATAATGCATTAATGGCATTGGAAAGTTCATACTGGATGTATATGGTTGGAAGATCCATTATAAAAGGTGCACAGATTTATATATCAATTCAGTTCCCGCTGGTTGGCTCGATTGTTAATTTTGCTCTTGGATTTGCAACGTCATATTTCTATTCATATCTGGATGACTGGTATGACGAACAGCTTAGAATGATCTTAGACTGCGACTTGAGATGGGCAGTAGACCCATCCGGTTATGTATACGAAGCAGTAGAGAGCAACAGACTACAGGGAGTGAAAGCAACAATATACTATCAGGGAGAGGATGGCAAGGAAGTAGAATGGGATGCAGGAGAATATGAACAGAATAATCCGCTGATCACGAATTCAGACGGAGAGTACGCATGGGATGTACCGGAAGGTATGTGGCGTGTGAAATTTGAAAAAGACGGATACCAGACGGTATATAGTGACTGGATGCCGGTGCCGCCAATCCAGACAGGCATTAACATTGCTATGATTTCTACTGCCAATCCGAAAGTTACAGAATGTGAACTGTATGAAGATTATGCAAAAGTATCCTTTGATAAATATATGAAAGTTGATACAGTGTCGGCAGACACATTTACAGTAAAGAAGACAGATGGAACAGTTGTGAAAGGGAAAGTCGAAGCAGTTGATGAGGATAACACAACAGGGGCTGCTCTTGCAAAAGAATTCAGAATTACATTTGACGAAAAACTGCGGGGTGGAAATTATGAGATTGAAATCAATAAAAATGTGAAGAGTTATGCGGATATAAATCTTGCAGAAAATTACAGTAATAAGATGACAATACAGCAGGAAGTAGAGGATATTACAGCAGATATTCCAAAGGATATTGTAATGAATCAGGATGATATAAAAATTCCTGTAAAGATTATTACAGCAGGAACAGCAGAAAATCATGAGATAACAGGTAGTTCATCAGTTGAAGATTTTATGGAAATTACCAGAATTGAAAATCCAGATAAAGAAGGAAATGCAATCGTTCATGTAAAAACCAAACTTCCTGGAACAGCAACCCTGACGATTGGAATAAAGGGGCAGTCCATTAAGAAAGAGATTGAAATAAATATCCAGCAGTTTGCTTCGGAACCGGAATATATCAAAGGAGATGTAAATAAAGATGAGAACGTGGATATTCAGGATCTAAGATTAATTCTTCGTTATGTATGTGGAAAACAGGAACTTCTGGAGAAACAAATCATAATTGCGGATGTAAACGAGGATCAAAGTGTAGACATTCAGGATTTAAGAAAGCTTCTTAGATTTGTATGTGGAAAAGATATTTCGTTAGACTAATATTTTCAATTGCAAAATGATTCAGGCAGAACCGCTCTTTTCATACTAAAATTAATTAAGTATGGAAAGAGTGGTTCTGTTTTTTATCCTGATTTACAGTAAAGAGTAAGCACGATGTTATAAAAGAATATATGAAAAACCTAAAAAATTTTCTAAGAAGTAGTATCAGATGTTGACGGTTTCAATTGTTCGATGCATTTCTGAATCAGTGTACGTGTCTGCTTTTCCGGAGTTATGTATTCCGAATCACTTAGGGATTAGAATAATTTGG
>OIXA01005458.1_pt1 | contig 11334 bp, 8 predicted proteins | sample 1587721 | NCBI WGS metagenome assembly OIXA01 (sample SAMEA3888900, study PRJEB22519) | human gut metagenome | biome: human gut; feature: human-associated habitat; material: faeces | place: Denmark | collected 2013 | reverse complement strand
GTGGACCATCCGTCCTTTGCACCTGCAGTTATCGGCAGATACTTAGAATCCAAAGGGTATCGTGTAGGTATTATAGATCAACCAGATTGGAATGATGTAGAGGCTTTCAAAAAACTTGGTAAACCACGTCTAGCATCTCTTGTTACGGCAGGGAATTTGGCAACTCCCTCATATTTTACATCAAAGTCAGCATATTTGGCAAGCAGTTCTACATCCATCACTGCCACATAAGTTTTTGCTCCCAGATTATAATTGTCTGCTACTTCCGGATGGATCTCACCAAGATATCCCACAATTTCATCATCGATCACTACATCGGCATGGCGTCCCGGATGAAGGTATGGACGATCATCCGCAGGAACATAGGTTACAACCTGGCGGATTCCCAGTTTGTCAATCATTTCTTCTACGCAGCCTTTCATATCAAAGAAGTCACCCTCTCCGTACATACCAAGGCAAAGCTGCATTCTCTCATCCGGCAGTTCAGTAAGCGGAAGCTGCTTTGGAAGGTAAACATTGGCAAGCTCATATAAGCGCACTTCCTGATTACGCCGCTTAAAGTTCGTAGCCAGAGAAGTTAACATTCCACCAAGTGCGGAAGTACGCATTACACTGTAATCCTCACCCAAAGGATTCGTGATCTGAATACTCTTGCGAAGCACATCATCCTCGGAAAGATTCAGTTTATCATATACTTTCGGGCTTTCAAACGAGAATGTCATACCCTCGCAGAAACCGTAATTTTCAACTACTTCACGAACCATATCTTCGTGCTGTAATTTCTGAGATAATCCACCGGACGTTGCAGCACCGCTTGGCAGCGTCATCGGGATGTTATCATAACCGTAAAATCTTGCAACTTCCTCTGCAAGATCTGCCATACGCTCCAGATCCTGACGCCAGGTCGGTACAATTACTTCTCTCTTCTCGCGGTCTACCGGAAGATCGATCGTTTCAAAGTAACGAATCATATCTTCTTCTGAAATATCCGTTCCAAGAAGTGCGTTGATCTTAGCCGGATCATACGCAATGCGGAGCGGCTCTTTCTTTACCGGGTAAAAGTCCACTGCACCGCCAACCACTTCACCGGCGCCCAGTTCTTCGATCAACTGGCAGGCACGATCCATTGCATCCATTGCATTGTTCGGATCCAGTCCCTTTTCAAATTTTGCCTGCGCATCGGTACGCATACCAAGCTTCTTTCCGGACAGACGGATGTTCGTCCCATCGAATGTAGCAGCCTCAAACAACATTGTCTTTACATCATCTGTGATCATGGAATTTTCACCACCCATAATACCGGCAAGACCAATCGGTTTCTTACCGTCACAGATCATTAACATACTGTCATCTAAGGTGCGCTCCTGTCCATCTAATGTCTTAAACGGCTCACCGGCGTTTGCCTTACGGACTACGATCTTGTGCTCCTCGATCGTATCCAGATCATATGCGTGCATTGGCTGCGCAAACTCTTCCATAACATAGTTGGTAATATCAACAATATTATTGATCGGACGAATACCAACAGACGCCAGTCTTCTCTGCATCCACTCAGGTGATGGTGCCAATTTGATGTTTTTGACAACTCTGGCAACATAACGTGGACACAATTCCGGACTTTGTACATCAACGGAGATATAATCATTCACATCTTCATCGTTTCCTGTTTTCGTTACAACCGGAGGAACGAATTTTTTACCAAACGTAGCTGCTACTTCACGTGCAATACCGAGAACGCCAAAGCAGTCTACACGATTAGATGTGATCTCATATTCAAAAACAACATCATGAAGACCAAGAAGCTCTACTGCATCTGCTCCAACCTCTGTGTCCTCCGGGAAAATGTAAATACCATTCTCCGGCTGTTCCGGATACATCTCCTTTGTAGAACCAAGTTCTTCGATAGAGCACATCATTCCGTAACTTGGAACTCCACGGAGTTTTCCTTTCTTGATCTTAATTCCACCGGCAACTCTCTGTCCCGGCTCATGTCCGCCTGCAACGCGTCCACCGTCTAATACAACAGGAACTTTCGCTCCCTCGAACACATTTTTTGCACCTGTTACAATCTGAATAACCTCAGCTCCGATATTCACCTGGCAAACTACCAGCTTGTCCGCATCCGGGTGTTTCTCAATTTTCTCAATCTGACCAACAACGATCTTGTCAAGGTCTGCATCCAGCTCCTCGAATCCTTCAACCTTTGTTCCTGTCAGAGTCATTGCATCTGTATATTCCTGCGCTGTCACGTCAAGATCCGGGACATACGCTTTGATCCATGATAATGAAGTATCCATTTTATATCTCCTTATTTCTATTTTTGTTCTGTTCAAAAGGGAGGCTCTAAAATCCAACGGATTTTATCGCGCTCGTTAGAACTGTTTCAAAAATCTAATGTCGTTCTCGTATAATAAACGCATATCGTCGATTTCGTATTTCAGAAGAGCGATACGCTCCAGTCCTACACCGAATGCGAATCCGTTGTACTCTTCCGGATCGATTCCGCACATCTCAAGAACATGTGGGTGAACCATACCACATCCAAGAATCTCGATCCAGCCTGATCCTTTACAGAAACGACATCCCTTGCCGCCACACTTGAAGCAGCTTACATCCACCTCTGCACTTGGCTCTGTAAATGGGAAATGATGTGGACGGAATTTTGTCTTTGTGTCCGGTCCAAACAGCTCTTTTGCGAATACTTCAAGTGTTCCTTTCAGGTCAGCGAAGGAAATGTTCTTGTCGATCACAAGACCCTCGATCTGATGGAAGGATGGTGAATGTGTTGCATCTACTTCGTCAGAACGGAATACACGTCCCGGTGCGATCATACGAATCGGAAGTTTTCCCTGCTCCATCACACGGGCCTGTACCGGAGATGTCTGTGTACGAAGTACGATATCTTTGTTAATATAGAAAGTATCCTGCTCATCCTTTGCCGGATGATCTGCCGGAATGTTCAGCTTCTCAAAGTTGTACAGATCATACTCAACTTCCGGTCCTTCTACAACTTCATATCCCATGCCTACGAAGATACGCTCTACTTCTTCCAGTGCGATTGTGTTCGGATGTCTATGTCCTACACTGTTCTTCTTAGATGGAAGTGTAACGTCGATTACTTCTGCTTTCAGCTTCTCTTCTCGAATCGCTTTCTCCATTCTTGTCTTAGATTCCTCTAAGAGTTCCTCAATTGCTGCTCTTGTATCATTCACAAGCTGTCCAACCTTCGGACGTTCCTCCGGTGCAACATCTTTCATTCCTTTTAATACGGCTGTCAGTTCACCTTTTTTACCAAGAAACTTTACACGCACGTCATTGAGTTTCTCCGGAACGTCAGCCTCCTGAATTCTTGCGACTGCTTCCGCTTTAATCTGTTCCAGTCTTTCTTTCATCGTTTTCTCCTTTCTTAACTCACTTATCAGGGACGAACGTTTTCATAAAAAAAGACCTCATCCCAAAAGGGACGAGGTCTGAATCACTCGCGGTACCACCCTGATTCCTGTAATCCATCTACAGGCACTCTAAATTGTGTAACGTACAACATACGGCATTCTCTACTTTTCACATCCGGACATATCCGTTCTCCTGACTGTCCCTTAGATGCTTCCTTTCAAAAATGCAGCTCACGTGTGAATTTCAATCACTATCTGAACTTAAGAGAACTTTCAGCCGATGATTCTCTCTCTCTGCAAGAAAACAGGTCTCTACTGTGCACGATCTTCGCTTTTCAAATCTAATAAACTTTTCATATTTTAAGTGAATTTACTTTAATTATTTTAACACAGCATTTCTTTTTGTCAAGTCCCAGACTTCAGGATATTCGCACAAAAAAAGACAGATGAATTGCTTCAACCGTCTTTTTACTTACTACAAGAATACATGCATTTCTAAATTGTCCGCTTTGACAAACAACTTCCTTTTTATATGGTTTTTTAATTATTTTTTTTGCAGTGACTGTATAGCCTTTATAAGGTTCAAATAAGAATCATCCAATTCATCCTGACTTGCATTTTTCTTAATTGTATCCTCTGCATTCTGAATTGCTTCATTCAGCACATTAACCGAATCATCTGTATAGACACTCACATCAATATCACCTGCGCTATTTATCACATTCTTAAGACTATCATTCGTAACCGTCTGATATTCTATTGTAAGTGCGTCCAGTTTTTTCTGATTATTTGTTTCTTTATTGGCTATGCGGCCAATAGCAAAAATTGCTACAGCCGCAATAACCATGCATAGGATTAGTATTATCAGGATATGATTCTTTTTTCTCGAATGACGTTTACGTCTCTTCGATTTCATATACTAATTCGAAAAAATTAGAATTTTCTTCTCTTGATAAGAGCAAGAACTGCTGCCACTGCTGCTCCAATAAGCGTTACCATATATACGATCGGTGTACTTACATCACCTGTCTTTGGAGTTTTCTTTTTGTCTGACTTCTTGTCTGACTTCTTGTCTGACTTCTTGTCTGTCTTTTTGTCTGTCTTCTTATCAGTTTTGTTTGTTTTATCAGTCTTGTTATCTGTAGCTGACTGCTCTGGTTTAGTCGGCTGCTCCGGTGTAGCTGGCTGTTCTGGTTTAGTCGGCTGCTCCGGTGTAGTCGGCTGCTCTGGTTTAGTCGGCTGCTCTGGTTTAACTGTCTCAAACTTAGCTGTTACTGTGTAAGTATCTGCTACTCCATAGTCAAATGCGATTGAGGATGCGTTTGTATCCAGATCAAGGATTGTCTCGCCTGCTTTGTTTGTTACAACCCAACCTGTCCACTTATATCCGTCATTTGCAGTTACTGTTGGAAGGTATCCAAGAGTATAATCTGCTTCTTCAAGATGCTCGTTGTTAAGTGTTGTTGCTCCATCGTATCCGTCGAAAGATCCTTTGTCTGGATCTACAACTACATTTGCGTTTGCTACTGCAACCTCTGGTTTAACTTCCTCAAACTGAGCTGTTACTGTAACGTATCCTTCATTTGATCCTTTCGGGAAATGTGCAAGTCCTGTAACACCAAATGTCTTAGCATCTGCATCCCAGTGACCTTCGTCTTCTCCATTTACTAGCCATCCTGTAAATACGTAGCCTTCTTTCGCTTCTACAGTTGGTACAAGATACTGATTTCCGTCATCTTCTTTGATTGTAAATGTAACAACCTTAGCACCTGCAGGATCAGTGAATTCACCTTTTTCTGGATCTACATTAAAGTTTACAATTACATCTCTAGCTTCTTTTTCTTCTGGTTTAACTTCCTCAAACTTAGCTGTTACTGTGTAATCATCTGCTACTCCATAGTTAAATGCGATTGAGGATGCATCTGTACCCAGATCCATGATTGTTTCGCCTGCTTTGTTTGTTACAACCCAACCTGTCCACTTATATCCATCTTTTGCAGTTACTGTTGGAAGGTATCCAAGAGTATAATCTGACTCTTCAAGATGCTCGGTGTTAACTTCTGTTGTTCCCTCGTATCCGTCGAAAGATCCTTTCTTAAGATCTACAACTACCTTTGCGTTTGCTACTGCAACCTCTGGTTTGACAGTTTCTTTCTTCTTGATAACTGCTGTGATCACTGGATTTTTCAATCCTTTTACAGTATCATAAGTATACCTTGTCTGTTCGGCTGCTAATGTCTTAACAGGCTGTTTAACTTCATCATCACTAGAAACTTCCCATCCTGTAAGTTCACAACCTTCTGGTAAGATTATTTTAGGAAGATAACTATATTTCCCAACTACCACTTCATCAAAAAAACTTTCTGCTGTACTTGTTGCCTTAAAATATGCTTTGCCTCCCTCATCAGACATTTTAAATGTAACCGTAATTGGCTTTTCATTTGAATCTTCTAAATCTCTGTTTTCTGAAGCTGTCACCCCTGTATCGGTTGTACTTTCTGTAGCAAATGTTGCTACAGCATTCCCACCTACAAGAGTAGCAGCCAAGGTAAGTGCAAGTATTTTCTTGTACGACTTGTTTTTCATAATTTTCCTTCCTCTCTTTATATTGTTCAATTAGTCATATCCTTCTGCTGTCAACCTATACATAATAAGGATACTCCCCTTAAACGAAAGAGTCAATGGTTTTTTCACTTTTCTTTCACATTCTTTTCATATTCTTTTCTTAAAGTTAGCATTATGGATTATCTGGCTGATATTCTTCCACTATTTTCTGCTTTTAACCCCTTCTAAAATTGCATTGATTTCTCCCCCCAGCAAAATAATATACATACACGTATATAACCACAACATAACAAGAATGATCGTTGTAAAACTACCATACATATTAGTGAATCCTTTAAAAATATCCAAATAGATGGAAAAGATAAAGGAAAGTGCCATCCACCCGCAGGCAGTAAAGAAAGCACCCGGCAGCTGTTTCCGAAGAGTCGTCTTTCCTTCCGCACCACGATTTGGAAGATACTTGTACACCAGATCCCAGAAGAAAGTCAGAAGCGGAAGTGTGAAATAAATCCTCAAATGTATAATCTTATGAATTGCTTTGCTTATAAGCGGTGCATGTTCATAAACCACAACACTGATACTGTTACCGAATACGGAAAGTACCAGTGAAAGCATGATTGCCACAAGGAACAAAAATGTATAAAGGCATGCTCTTGCACGCAGATAAAAATAATTTCTTGTCTCTGTATTTTCATAAATACAGTTCAATCCATAGGTTACTGAAAGTACACCCTTTCCAGCTGACCACAATGCAACTAAAATCGTCACAGGGATGATTGAACTAGATGTCATATATACCTGATTCACAATACTTTCAATCATTGGGCTGACTGTGGATGGAAATACCGGAAGTACAGCCTCCATCACATCCGCTTTCGTCACTGGTGTAAATTGTACCATTGTTAAAAGCAACATAAAGATAGGAATCAATGAAAGCACAAAGAAATATGCCGCCTGTGCTGCGAAGGCTCCCGTGTGATGCGAACTCACGGTAGCTGCAATTCGCAATCCGCGCTCTTTTATCTTATTAAACTTCTCCATTTTCTTTAACTCCCCAGGTTAAATACTCAGAACGGCTTATGTTTCTTCTCAGCCGTCACGAAATTGTTACTTCATGGATAATACCATAACTATTTTCAATATTCAAGCAAAAAAGAAAGACAGCCGAATCTCTTCAGCTGTCCCTTAACTTTATCTTTTGTCTAATCCCCAAAATGCCGTTCCCTGTATTTTGAGTCCTAGCCACGGCTAGGTGGGCAACCTCATCCTGCTTTTCTGCCGTCCACTGCTAAAACGGAGGCCTGGCATATTACTCAGTCTTATCGGAATCCCTTTTTAAATAATGTAGGTTCAAAATATCAGGGTTCTCGCACATTTCAGGTTTTTCTTCTTTCTTAACCTATTGCTATTATACTCCATCCACATCATTTTTACAACTGTAAATATGTGGATTTTACATTTCTGTCAGCAAAAAGAAACGGAACTGACATTTTTAATAATATCTGTTTCTGAGATTTCTTGTATAAACACCGAACCAAATCAATACAATAAGGAAAATAATCATTGCAACTGTATCTACTATTGTCATTGTATGAACATAACAGTGAATCACATCGATCACTCCATAGATCACAGATACCAGTCCAAAGACAAAAAGTGCCGGAGCTGTTTTTGCTATATAAGCCTCTTTGTCCTTACATTTTTTATAAGTATAATCTTTTCCCAGGAGAATTGATGCATTGATCTCGCCCTTTACTTTCATTATAACAAAGGAATACAATGCATAAATTCCACAACATAGAACAAAAATACCTATAAATCCCCACATGCTGTTATTCATTTTTTACACCCCAAGAATATTTTTTACTGTCTCTTTCATCTGATCTGCATCACACTCTGTTGTATGACGAACCTCTGCATCACGGATTTCTTTGATCGCATTTGGAATCGGGAAGCCAGATACTTTTTCAAGCTCATCAATCAGTGCAAAGTCTTCCATCTCATCATACTTCGGATCAATTGCTGTCATAACGTTGCGTACGAACTTGTACGGACTTGCTGTGGAAGCAACCAGACATTTCTTCTCGTCCTTTGTATCTTTACGATACTGTGCACACACATGTGCTGCAACTGCTGTATGAGTATCCATCACATATCCTGTCTTCTGATATGTGTCATGGATCGTCTCTTTCACTTCTTCTTCTGTCGCAAATCCTCCGACAAAGTCTTTCAGACCTTCCTTCATCTCAGCTGTGATCTCATAAGCACCTTTTTCTTTCAGCTGTGTCATGAGCTCTACATCCTTCTGTGCATCCTGTCCTGCGATTGTGTAGATCAGACGCTCCAGGTTGCTGGAGATCAGAATGTCCATGGATGGAGAAGATGTCAAGATAAATTCTCTGTTTCTGTCATAGACACCTGTCTGGAAGAAATCAAAGAGAACCTTGTTATCATTAGAAGCACAGATCAGTTTTGCGATCGGCACGCCCATCTGTTTTGCATAATATGCAGCAAGGATATTTCCAAAGTTTCCTGTCGGAACTGTAACATTGATCTCCTCGCCTTCCTGGATCTCTTCATTCTCAAGCAGCTTTGCATAAGCATATACATAATAAACAACCTGCGGTACAAGACGTCCGATATTGATGGAGTTTGCTGATGAGAACTGATATCCCTTTGCATCTAATTCTGCTGCCAGCTCTTTGTCTTCAAAGATTGCCTTCACACCGCTCTGTGCGTTATCAAAGTTACCATGAATTGCTACAACAGAAGTATTCTCTCCCTTCTGTGTCACCATCTGTAATTCCTGAACGTGGCTTACGCCTCCCTTTGGATAGAACACGATGATCTTTGTTCCCGGAACATCTGCAAAACCTGCAAGTGCAGCCTTACCTGTATCTCCGGAAGTTGCTGTCAGGATCACGATATCATTTTTCACCTGGTTCTTTCTTGCGGAAGTGATCATCAGATGCGGCAGGATAGAAAGTGCCATATCTTTAAATGCGATCGTTGCTCCGTGGAACAGTTCCAGATGATAAGTATCTCCCACCTTCACAAGTGGTGCGATCACTTCTGTATCAAACTTTGAATCATAAGCACTGTTGATGCAGTGTTTCAGTTCTTCTTCTGTAAAATCTGTAAAGAACTGTTTCATAACTGCATAAGCTGTCTCCTGATATGACATGTCTTTAAGTTCATCCATTGTTACATCCAGCTTCGGAACGGATACAGGAACAAACAGTCCTCCATCATCAGCCAGTCCCTTTAAGATGGCCTGTGAAGCTGTAACAGTCTTGTCTGAATTTCTGGTGCTTTTGTATAATAGATTCATCCTTACATCCCTCTTTTATCTTGATTTCTTACTTTTAGTTTCCAGTGAAAATCACTCTTGTCTGCAAGTATAACACAACTTTTCTTATACCACAAGAAAATATATTATTTTTGCTTTTTTAAGTTACCACTTTACTTTACTGTAGTTTTTTACTCTGTGGCCGGAAGATGATTGCCAAAACTCCGCATACTCCCATAAGAAGCGGATAATACAGATTCGGAATAATCTGAAGCGGTGTCAATCCGGTCAGTGTTGCCGCTGACAGAAGCTGTGCTCCGTATGGAATGATACCCTGGCCTACAGATGTAAACATATCCAGAAGTGAGGCTGATCTTCTCGGATCTACATCAAACTCTTCACTGATTTCTTTTGCAATTGGACCTGTCATAACAATGGCAACCGTATTATTTGCTGTACATGCATCAACAAAAAAGGCAAGAAGTGCGATTCCGAATTCTGCTCCTCTTCTTCCATTGATCTTGCTCTTGATCAGATCCAGAATGAACTGGATTCCACCATGCTCTTTCACAAGTGATACGATACATGCTACAATGATAGAAATAACTGTGATGTCATACATTGATGTCACACCATTTCCAACAACCTGGAACATTTCAGAAAGTGCAATATGTCCCATGCTTACACCTACGATCAGGGAGATCACAATTCCGCTGATCAAAACAACAAATACATTGATTCCGATAAGTGCTCCAAGAAGAACAACCATATACGGAAGAACTTCCCAAAGGCTGTAACTTACGTTTTCCTCCAAATGGAAATTCATATTTCTTGTTGCAAACCAGAAGATTAATACTGTAATAATCGCTGCCGGAAGAACGATGAAAAAGTTTGCCTTAAACTTGTCTTTCATTTCACATCCCTGTGTCTTAACTGCTGCAATTGTTGTATCAGAGATCATAGAAAGGTTATCTCCAAACATAGCTCCACACACAACTGCTCCGATGCAGATACTAAGTGCAAATCCTGTCTTTTCACTGATTCCAACTGCGATCGGTGCAAGTGCTGCAATCGTTCCCATGGAAGTCCCCATAGAGACCGAAATAAAACATCCGATCAGAAACAGACCTGCAACTGCAAAATGTGCCGGGATCAATGACAATCCTAAATTGACTGTACTGTCTACCCCACCTGCTGCAGTAACAGCTCCTGAAAATCCTCCAGCGCAGAGGAAGATCAAACTCATCGTAATGATATTTTCCTCACCAACACCTTTTGCAATCACTTCAATCTTCTTGTTAAAACTCAATTCTTTATTCTGCAAAAATGCAACAAACAATGCGATCAAAAAAGCAACGATCGCCGGCATCGCATAAAAATCTTTGAACACAATTCCCGCACCGAGAAAAATGATCAAAAACACTCCTATTGGAAGTAGTGCAATCGCTCTTCCTTTTTTCTCCTTCTCCATAAAATCCTCCTGCTCATACCATTTTTATTTTTATCCCCATTTTCTTTCATCGGACTGGCAGCTGCCTTCCCGACTTGTATACGTATAAAAGGCAGTGACTATTTTTGTACTGCCACTGCCTTTTCTATTTTCTTATTTTGCTGCAATATATCCTTTTGCTGTCAATGCCTCTGCACAGAGAACTGCTCCACCTGCTGCACCTCTTACTGTGTTATGGGACAGTCCGATAAACTTGTAATCGAACATTGTATCTTCTCTCAGACGTCCGATAGATACACCCATTCCATGCTCGTAGTTCACATCCTCTGTTACCTGTGGACGGTTGTCCTCTTCAAGGTACTGGATAAACTGCTTCGGAGCACTCGGAAGTTCTGCTTCCTGTGGGAATCCCTTGAATGCTACAAGCTTCTCGATCAGCTGCTCTTTTGTAGGCTTCTTCTCGAAGTTGATGAATACTGCTGCTGTATGTCCGTTCAGAACCGGTACACGCACGCACTGGCATGTGATCTTCGGAAGCTCTGCTTTCACGATCTGTCCGTTCTCTACTTTACCAAGTACACGAAGCGGCTCCTGCTCACTCTTCTCTTCTTCTCCACCAATGAATGGGATAATATTTC
>OIXA01005453.1_pt1 | contig 11342 bp, 8 predicted proteins | sample 1587721 | NCBI WGS metagenome assembly OIXA01 (sample SAMEA3888900, study PRJEB22519) | human gut metagenome | biome: human gut; feature: human-associated habitat; material: faeces | place: Denmark | collected 2013 | reverse complement strand
CAGTGTAATGTCCAAGTACCTCATTGATGCTGTAACCGGAGGACACAGAGACAGGATTCTGATACTGGCTGTAATTATCGTATGTATGACTGCGGGAGGAATTATTTCCAATGCGGTGATCAGCAGAATCTCAGCCAGGATCAATGTTGTGGTTCAGAATGAGATTCAGGCGGATATTTATGACAGGATCATAAATACTGACTGGGAGGCACTCCATCAGTTCCGCAGCGGTGATCTTCTTAACCGTCTGTCAAATGATGCAAATCAGGTGGCTTCCAGCGTGATCAGCTGGATACCAAACTGTATTACCAAACTGGTCCAGTTTGCAGGAGCTTTCGCGATCATTTTCCATTATGATCCTGTTATGTCGGGAATCGCCCTTCTCAGTGCACCGGTTACGGTGCTTCAATCCAGGAAATTGATGGGAAAGATGAGAAGCTATAATAAAGAAATGAGGGAAATGACCAGTAATCTGATGGCATTTCAGGATGATACTTTTCAGAATCTGCAGTCTGTAAAAGCCCTTGGTCTGATGAGTCTCTTTGAGGATAAATTAAAAGGTCTCCAGAGAGATTATCAGGACAAAATGATGGATTATAATAAATTTACCGTATATACATCATCATTTCTTTCAGCGGTAGGTACGGGAGTCTCCTATATCTGCTTCGGCTGGAGTGTATACCGGCTGTGGAGCGGATATATTACAACAGGTACCCTGCTGATGTTTGTTCAGATGGCAAATTCCCTGTCTTCATCGTTTTCTGCACTGGTACAGATCGTTCCGTCTGCCATTAATGCAGCGACCTGTGCAGGCAGACTTATGGCTGTATCGGGACTTGAGAAAGAGAAATTTCTGGATATGCCGGAAGTGGGCAGAATCAGGAAATCTGCTGACAGGGGGATTACTGTTGAGCTCAGGGATGTAAATGTCATATACAGAGAAGGCAATGAGGTTGTCCGAAATGGGAACTTTATTGCAGAACCAGGCAGGATCTCAGCTGTGATCGGACCTTCGGGAGAGGGAAAAACCACACTGATCCGTGTTTTTCTGGGATTGATCTATCCGTCTTCTGGGACTGCCAGCCTTACAGATTGTAATGGAGTCAGCTGCTCTATTTCAGCAGGAACCAGAGAATTGTTCGGATATGTTCCCCAGGGAAATACCATGTTCGCCGGAACTATTGCCGAGAATATGAGAATGGTCAAAAGCGATGCAACTGATGACGAGATCAGAAGTGTTCTGGAGACAGCCTGTGCCTATGAATTTGTCAGAAAGCTGCCCGAAGATATCTATACACATATCGGAGAGAAAGGTACCGGACTTTCGGAAGGACAGGCGCAGCGTATTGCCATAGCCAGAGCTCTGCTGAGAGATGCTCCCATACTGATTCTTGATGAGGCAACTTCCGCACTTGACACAGATACAGAGGAACGGGTGCTGAAAAATATCATGAGTATAGGTGCCCACAGAACCTGCATTGTAACTACCCATCGTCCAAGTGTTCTGACTATGAGTGATTATATATACAGAATTAAGGAGAATCACCTGGAGCAGGTGAAGTGAAGATATGAAGGAGATGAAAGCTAAGAAATGAAAAAGAAAAGCGGATGGCGGATCGTGTTTATTATTTCAATTATAGGCTGTATCTGCTGTGCGGGATTTCTCGGATGGTATCTGTATCAGGATTACCGCACAGAGAAAGAATATGAGCAGCTTCAGGCAGAAGCCAGAGAGAAAGCAGCTCAGGAAGAGGCCAGGAAGAAAGAGGAAGACAAGGTATCACTGGAAGAGATAGAGAATGCGGAGTTTACCGGAGAACAGCAGGGAGAAGAAGCTGAGATCACCGAGAACTTCTTTGTTGATATGGAGAATCCCATCAACTTCGATGAACTGCAGAAAACGAATTCCGATATCTATGCCTGGATCAGAATCCCGGATACAAAGATCGATTATCCCATTGCACAGCGTGAAGGTGATCCTTCCTATTATTTAAGTCATGATATGTATCAGCAGCCGCGATTTGCAGGCTGTATTTATACAGAGGACTGCAACAGTAAGGACTTTATGGATCCGAACACAGTGATCTATGGACATAATATGAAGAATCAGTCCATGTTCCAGAATCTTCATCTGTTTCGGGATAAGGATTTCTTTGACAGTCATCCGGATGTGTATATTTACACACCTGAAGGCGTCTTGAAATATACAGTATTTGCATCCTACACCTATGATGACAGACACATTATGAATTCTTTTGACTTCAAGGACAAAAAAGTATTTGAGAAGTATATTGACGACATTTTTAATGTGCGTGCCATGGATGCAAACATCCGCAGTGATGTCAAGGTAACTTCGGATGACCATATCATTACGCTGGAAACCTGCGTAGGAGGACAAACTCAGTCTAGATATTTAGTACAGGCTGTTTTAAATAGGAATGGAAAGAATGAGTGAAAGAGGAAAAACAAACAAACAAAATCAGGTAGATCAGTTAAACAGAGATCTGCTGAATATGCTTGACGGGACTGCCCGTCCTGCAGGGCGGACGCGGATGAACGGGTCAGCTGGCAGAGATACAGATATTTTTGATGATATCTCCCGTGATTTCAAAGAATCGTCCGGAGCTTCGAAAAACACAGCAATACCAGATCCGGAACTGATTCCGAAACCGGATCCAATCCGTGAACCGGAACCAATACCAAAACCGGATCCAATGCCGGAACTGGAATCAATACTTGAACCGGAACCAGAGCCGGAGCCGATATCAAAACCAATCTCTAAGCCGGAACCAGTGCCGACACCGGAACCAATCTCAAAACCGGAATCAGTACCAGAGCCGGAAGCAATTCCGGAACCGGATCTGATACCTGTATCTGTGCCAACACCGAAGCCTGCACAGAAACCCGTATCAATCGCAGAACAGGAAACAGTTGCCACACTGCCTCCTGAACCGAAGAAACCGAAAAAAACGGAACGCCCTGTACGTAAGAGTGCGAATCCGGCGAAGAACAGTCCTCATATGAGATATATCAGATATGAAGATCTGGAAGAGGAACAAAAACAGAAACAGCAGCAGGCCCAGCTGACACAGGTTCAGCAGAGACGGTCTTCGGTGTCATCAGCCAGACCGGTTCCTGCAGCTGACACAGAGCGAACCCGGACGAAATCCAGTCAGAAACCAGATTCCAAAGCCAGAAAGAAATCCAGCCGGAAACAGAAGGCACCCCGAAAGAAAAAAGGACCTCTTATTGCAGTGCTGATAATCTTCGGTATATTGGTTCTGCTGTTAGTAACTGCCGTAGGAGCTTACTTCTATCTGAATAAGAAGGGTGAAGCTCAATTAAAGAAGAACCAGTCCATAGCATCCATCACTGCACCGGAAGAGGCATCATCTGAAGATGATGGAAAAACGATAGTGTACAACGGTGCGAAATATAAGTATAATGAAGATAACATAAATATTCTGTTTATGGGTGTCGACAGAGATATGCAGGATACCGGAGAGAAGGTGATCGGAGAGAACGGTCAGGCCGATGTACTCATCTGGGCAGCCTTAGATTCAAAAACCGGACATTTATCCTTGATAAATATCTCCAGAGATGCTATGGTAGATGTGAATAAATACAATGTGGAGGACAAATACCTCGGAACTGACAAAATGCAGCTTTGTCTGGCTTACTCCTATGGAGATGGCAAAGAGAAGAGCTGTGAGAATACACTTCAGTCAGTTTCCAGACTTATGTATGGTATGCCGGTAAATGCATATGTTGCCATTGATTATTCTGCTATCGCTCCGCTGAACGATGCGATCGGCGGCGTTACTGTAAATGTACTGGAGGATCTTACTCAGTCAGATTCCGCATTGAAAGCAGGAGAGACAGTTACTCTTCACGGAGAACAGGCGCAGACCTATGTACGTTCACGTAACACAGAAGTTCTGGATTCCAATAATCAGAGAATGGAGAGACAGAAGCAGTATATTGATGCGTTCCTGCAGCAGGCGATCAGCCAGACCAAGAAGAATCTTACACTTCCTGTAACATTGTATAATGATGTATCTGACTATATGGTTACCAATATCAGCGCATCTGAAGTAACACATCTGGCAACTCTGATGATCCAGAACGGAGTTTCCGGAGGCGATATCCTGACTGTACCGGGTGAGGTTACTCAGGGAGATGTATATGCGGAGTTCAATCCGGATGACAAAGAGCTTTATAAGCTGATTCTCAGCGTATTCTATAAAGAAATAAAGCAATAATAAAGTAAGGAGGATGGTTCCAATGAAAAAAAGAATGATGATCATGCTGTGTTCTGCAATGTTAATCTGTGGTTTATCTGTTCCTACAATGGCTGCAGTCAGCCCGACTGGAAAAAGAGATGAAACAACAACCACAAATAAAGCTACTACAGCACCAAAGACAGGCGAAGGAAATCTTGCTCTCTACAGTCTTGCAGGAGCTCTGCTTCTCGGTGGAACTGCTGTAATCTCAAGAAAGAAACTTGAGCAGTCCAGATAGTCTGGTGCCGGGTGAAACATTGTATGTTTACGAGTGAAAAAGTCCTCAGAAAGTCTTCCTGAAAATTTCGGAGGACTTTTTTACGTCATGAGGAAATTACTTTGTAATGTTTTGATAATACGAGAGAGAATCCAGCTTGCAGGATTCTTCGTTGTAGTGCAATCCTGTCCGGAGGGCTTTTTATGACATAAGAAACTCTTTACAGAATTCCATATTAAATAATTAAAAAACACATATAAAAATCATACTAAAGTATGTTGGAACACTACATGGAAAGGGGTAAAATCTATCTCTGTATGAACATGCATATTTGGAAAGGATAAACATGATCGATTTACACGCTCATATTTTGCCGGGTGTGGATGACGGAGCACGTGATATTCAGGATTCCCTGGAAATGGCAGCTATGGCTGCAGACAGCGGAGTCAGTATTATGACGGCAACCCCCCACAGCAATCAGACCGGCAGATTCGAAAATTTCTGTTCAGAGAAACTGAGCGGAGATTTCAGACGCCTGAAAGCAGCGATCCGACAGAATCACATACCCTTAAGAATACTGGAAGGAATGGAGATTTTTGCGTCGGAAGATCTGGAAGATAAAATAAAAAAAGGGCTTCTTACAGGAATCAATCATACAGACTATTATCTGGTAGAATTTCCCTTTGAGGCAGATCCAATGTGGATCGGAGAATGTCTGGATGCAGTCTTTGAAGCAGGTAAGATCCCGCTGATCGCTCATCCGGAGAGATATTTCTGTGTACAGGATTTTCCGGAGATCGTATATGAGTGGCTCAGATCAGGGTGCTATGCGCAGATGAATAAGGGAAGCATCCTGGGCAGATTTGGCGACAGAGTCAGAGAGAGCGCACAGATACTGCTTGAGAATGATCTGATCACCTGTGTGGCAAGCGATGCCCACAGATCCTATGTAAGAACACCCCATATGGGAGAAGTGAGAGATCACCTGACCAGAAATGGCGGGTTTGAATATACATATCACCTTCTGGAGGGCAACCCCCGGCGGATCATAAACAACAGACAGATCCCTGCCCACGGCAGACGGCCGGAACGACTCAGAAGATATTACTGGTGAGAGGGAGAGCAAGGAGAATGTTATGAAGAAATTAAGAATACTAAGCATTATCGTATTTGTGGCGGCAGCGGTCTCTTTTGGAATGTACAGAAATGAACAGATCAATTCCAAAGATAATCAGGCTCCGAAGATAACCATGAAGAAAGATACCATTAAAGTATCCTGCGATACAGATCAGAAGAAACTTCTCAAAGGAATCAAAGCAGAAGATTCCAAAGATGGCGATGTGACCGACAGCCTGATCATAGAATCCATCAGCAATTTCACAAAGAATAAAACCAGAACTATGACAGTTGTGGCATTTGATTCCGACAATCACGCAACCAAGGCAACCAGAAATAAAATATAAGGATTATACTTCTCCTGAGTTTTCTCTCACTGAGCCGCTACGTTTCCCTATGAATACACAGGACATCATGGGAACTCTCACATGTAAGGATGTACTGGACGGAGACCTCACCGGTAAGATAAAGATGTCCAGCGAATATTATGTGCAGGCAGACAAGGCCGGAGAATATCCGATGATGTATCAGGTGGCCAACAGTGCAGGCGATGTACAGAAACTTCCTGTAACTGTAGAAATTTATGATCCTGCCAAAGAATCCCAGAAACCTCAGATCGAACTGTCCCAGTATCTGATCTATACTTCCGCAGGAACAGCGATCAATCCATGGGATTATGTACAGCAGATCACAATGGGCGGGATTAAATATATCAGAGATGAGGACGGAGTACTCAGAGACCCTAATCCATCCCAGAACCAGCAGAGAACATCCATAACCTCCGAAGAAGTACAGATCAACAACGAAGCTGACTTTAACAAAGCCGGAGTATATGAGATCACATACCAGATGACAGATGACAGCGGCAAAGAAAGTGTGACCGGACAGGTTCGCCTGATCGTAGTTGTAAGATAAGGAAGGAAGAGAACATGGAAGAGAGAATTGACAGTGGACTGGTTCCACAGATTGATCTGATCAGCATGCTGAAGGATATAGCAAAGGAATGGTGGGCAATCCTGCTTCTTTCCCTGGCTGTAGCACTGTTTGCTGATATCTGGGTAAATGCCACCTATCAGCCGGAATATAAAACATCCACAACTTTTGTAGTCACTGCCAAAGGAATGAACACAAATGTATATCAGAATCTGAATTCCACCCAGCAGCTGGCACAGCAGTTTACAGAAATCCTGGATAGCAACGTTCTGAAGAAGAAAGTGGCACAGGATCTGAACATGAGCAGCCTGAACATTGATTCATCTGTAGATCTGGTACCTGAGACAAACCTGATCACCCTGTCTGTAAAAGCAGGCACAGCTGTAGAGTCTTACAGGATCCTGCAGTCTATCATGAAGAATTATAATACAGTATCCGATTATGCGATCAAGAATGTGATCATAGAGACCATTCAGAGCCCGGCAGTGTCTATGGCACCTGTCAATCCCCTGAATGAGAAGAAAACAATGGTAATAGCATTTATAGCTGCAGCTGCAGTACTTATGGTACTGGTTGCAGGGATTTCCTATCTCCGTGATACCATCAAGAATCCAAAAGATGTTACCTCCAAACTGGATACCAGACTTCTGGGAAGTGTCTATCACGAGAAGAAATCCAAATCCCTTAAACTTCGTAAGAAAAAGGAATTTGTATCCATGCTGATCAGTAATCCGCTCAGAAGCTTTCAGTATGCAGAATCCAATAAGATGATGGCATCCAGAGTCAGAAGCTACCTGGATAAGGAGAATGCGAAAACCCTTCTGGTCACCAGTGTAATGGAGAATGAAGGTAAATCTACAGTAGCAGCTAACCTGGCACTTGGACTTGCACAGGAAGGCAACAGAGTAATGCTCATTGACTGTGACTTCCGTAAACCTGCACAGTATAAGATTTTTGATATGGAAGGCAAAAACGGAGATGATCTGGGCAAGGTGCTGACAGGCAAGGCCGGAACAGAGAACCTGATCCGCAACTGGAATGATACAAACCTCTATATGATACTGAACAGAACATCCTCCAATTCCATCGAGACAATGCTTAAGAGTACCACACTGAGACAGATCGTGGGATTCTGCAGACAGAACATGGATTATGTGATCATTGATACCTCTCCTCTGGCACTGGTATCAGATACAGAGGAACTGGCACAGATGGCAGATGCTTCCGTACTCGTAGTGAGACAGGATACTGTCCTTACCAAGGATATCAATGATGCCATCGATATTCTGAATAATACCAGAGGCAAGGTCCTGGGATGCGTGCTTAATGATGCATCCTCATCTCAGATCACCGGAAGTACAGCACATTATGGATATGGAGGATATTATGAGAAACGAGCATAACAGTAGAGAAACAGATTCCGGGATCCTGTATTTCACTACGATCCTGGATGATATGTGGAGAGGCTTTAAGAAGTTTTTCCTGCTGTGCCTGATCATTATCGCAGCCTGCGGAGCAGGATTCTACTTCAGGGCAAAAACAAGCTATAAACCATCTTATCAGGCATATTCCTCCTTTGTGGTAGATACCAAGACAGCTTATGTTTACAATCAGGATTATTCCAATGAGAAGACCGCAGGTCAGCTCAGTAAGACATTCCCTTATATCCTTACCAGCGGTGCCTTATCGGATATTGTGGCAGACAGTCTGAATGTGGACACTATTCCTGCAACAATTACTGCGGAAGCAATTCCGAATACTTCCATTTTTACCATCAATGTAACAGCATCTGATCCGGACACTGCCTATAATGTACTTCAGGCAGTGATCAAATATTATCCGGAAGTTGCGGAATACATTATCGGTGATACCCAGCTTACCCAGATGGATGAAAGCGGTGTGCCGGAGTCACCTGTAAATCCGCCTCAGTTCAAGCGGGCAGCTGTAAAAGGAGCAGCAGGAGGCATTGCAATAAGTCTTCTGTTCCTGTTCTTCTATGCAGCAACCAGAAGAACAGTGAGAAGAGAAGAGGATCTGAAGTCATACTTAAGCATTCCTTATCTCGGCAGTGTGCCAAAAGCCCGGGGCAAACGAAGAAGAAAGAGTAAGAAGACAGTTCTGCTGGACGGTTCCGGCAATAATACAGTTCTGCGTGAGAGTTTCCGTACGATTCGTACCAGAGCAGTAAAAAAAGCAGAGGAAGACGGCGTGAAGAGCATTCTTGTCACAAGTGCCACAGCAGGCGAGGGCAAGACCACGGTTGCAGTAAATCTCGCAATCTCACTGGCAAAGAAAGGCAAGAGAGTAATTCTGGTAGACGGAGATCTGAGAAATCCTTCTGTAGCAGATGCAATGGGACTGGAGAAGAAAGAATACGGCGTAGTGGATGTTCTGGAGCAGAATGCAGATTTAAGAGACATCCGTATCCGATATGGAGAATACGGCCTGGATATTCTGCCGGGAGGAGATCCTCTGAAAGATCCATCTGCGATCCTGGGAGGCGGCTTGATGGAGAAACTCCTGCGGGTACTGCCACGTAAATATGATTATGTGATCGTGGACACTCCTCCATGCGGCATGTTGTCCGATGCATCCTTTATTTCCCGTATGGTAGATGGAGCTGTGATGGTAGTTCGTCAGGACTCTGCAAGAATTGACCGCATTCTCGGCGGTGTTGAGAATATTGCGGCAACAGGAGTTGACCTTATCGGATATGTACTTAACGGCACAGAGATGGGCATCACAGGTTATGGCTATGGATACGGCTATGGTTACGGTTATGGATACGGATACGGTCACTATGGCCATTATGGAAAGAAAAGTTACGGATATGGAGAAAGACCGGAACCTGAAGAAGAGACGAAATAATCTGACAGAATACAACAATACCGGCCCGATAAGGCCGGTATCTTTTTTGAAAAAAATAAAGACAAAAATAGTACTTAAGTATGTAGGAACATAAAGAAGAAAAGGGTAAAATTTTTTTATATGACTGTTACAGTAAAAGCAATATAAGAAGGGTATGAGGAAAAATGGTTGAGAAACAAAAGATCAATTATCATCTTTTACTGAGACGGGTCTGTCTGATCATATTGGATATTATTCTGACAATAATCGCATCAGTTGCAGCGCTGGCTACCCGTTTTGAATTTAATATCATGCAGATACCTGAGGAATTCTCAGGGGTTTTATGGAAGTGCGAAATATTTTTTGTTCTGATCACATTGATCATCTTTGGGATATTTCGAATATATAGTAGTCTGTGGGAATATGCAGGACTGGAGGAGGCCTTCAACATTATCGGAGCAGTAGTGGTATCTACACTCTGTGAGCTGGCGCTCGTAGTAGGAACCGGTCAGCATCTTCCCAGAAGTTATTATGTAGTGCGCACCTTTTATCTGGCAGCACTGGTGGGAGCAAGCCGTTTCTGTTACAGAATAATCCGTCTGCGCATGCGCAAGAAAGAGACATTTACCATCAGCCGTAAGAAGAAAAAGATCATGCTGATCGGTGCAGGAGAAGCGGGCAGAACCCTTATCCAGGAGATCCAGAACAGCCGTTATCTGGATCAGAAAGTCTGTTGTGTGATCGATGATAACAGCCGGAAAGTAGGACGGTTTATCATGGGAATCCGGGTAGTTGGTGATCGTTACGCAATCCGCAGAAATGTAGAGAAATACGGAATTGAACAGATCATTATTGCAATCCCGTCTGCAGGAAGCAAGAAACTGAGACCAATACTGGATATATGCAAGGAGACAGGCTGTGAACTGAAAATCCTTCCGGGTATGTATCAGTTGGTAAACGGTGAAGTTAATGTAAGTAAACTCCGCCCTGTAAATATTGATGACCTTCTGGGCAGAGAAGAGATCTCTGTAAATATGGATGAGATCCTGACTTATGTATCAGGCAAGACAGTTCTTGTAACAGGAGGCGGCGGTTCCATCGGAAGTGAGCTGTGCCGTCAGATCGCTACCCATGCTCCTGGCAAGCTGATCATTTTTGACATTTATGAGAACAATGCGTATGACATACAGCAGGAACTGAGAATGAAATATCCGGAACTGAATCTGGTAGTGCTGATCGGTTCAGTCAGAGACTATAACAGAATAGAGAAGATCTTTGCAGAACACAGACCGGACATCATCTATCATGCCGCTGCACATAAACATGTACCTCTTATGGAATCCAGCCCGAATGAAGCTATTAAGAATAATGTGCTGGGAACCTACAACCTGGTACTTGCAGCTGACAGATGGAAAGTAAAGAAATTCGTTCAGATCTCCACAGATAAAGCTGTAAATCCTACCAATATCATGGGAGCTTCCAAGAGAGTCTGTGAGATGATCATACAGAGCTTCAACAGACATTCTCAGACAGACTATGTAGCTGTCCGTTTCGGAAATGTCCTGGGCAGCAATGGCAGTGTAATTCCTTTATTCAAGAAACAGATCGCAGCCGGCGGTCCTGTCACTGTCACAGACCCGGAGATCATCCGCTATTTCATGACAATTTCAGAGGCAGTTTCTCTGGTACTCCAGGCAGGAGCTTATGCAAAAGGCGGTGAGATTTTCGTACTGGATATGGGAGAACCTGTCAAGATCCTTGATCTGGCAACGAACATGATCCGGCTGTCAGGCTATAAACCTGGAAAAGACATAGAAATCAAATTCACGGGTCTGCGTCCGGGTGAGAAACTCTACGAAGAGCTTCTGATGGATGAGGAAGGTATGACAGATACCCCTAATAAGCTGATCCATATCGGTCATCCTATTGACGTAGATGAGAATAAG
>OIXA01005444.1_pt1 | contig 11351 bp, 6 predicted proteins | sample 1587721 | NCBI WGS metagenome assembly OIXA01 (sample SAMEA3888900, study PRJEB22519) | human gut metagenome | biome: human gut; feature: human-associated habitat; material: faeces | place: Denmark | collected 2013 | reverse complement strand
CTGGGAGGTCCTTGACACGACCGCCACGCACGAGCACGATTGAGTGCTCCTGCAGGTTGTGGCCCTCTCCTGGGATGTAGGAGTTGACTTCCTTCTGGTTTGTCAGGCGGACACGAGCCACCTTACGCATTGCTGAGTTAGGCTTTTTAGGGGTTGTGGTGTACACACGGACACACACGCCACGGCGCTGTGGGCAGCCGTCCAATGCCGGAGACTTGCTCTTGTCTGCGAGAACGCCCCTGCCTTTAGTTATGGCTTCATATCGCCTCGTCTGTCTTTCAACAAGGTATAATAAACCATTTTCGGGTTGCAAAGTTACTAACTTTTTGCCGAATGGCAATAAAGATGTAATAGGTATTTTTATCACTTACAGAGTTTTAATATAGTTTAACCAAACCAATCAGTTCGAGCGACTGTATTCTCATCTTCGCTGCTTGTCTTCTAACAGCAGTCCCTCATCATCAGCAATGCCTATATAAGATTTCGCAGTACCACATCATTGCGGTCGGTCCACTCTAACACTGCAGAAAGAGCAAGGGTGGGAGCCAGAAGCCCTCACCCTTGATCAAAATTTATACTGACAGCTCTGAGCCTACTTCATCCTCACCGGAAGATTCATGCAAAGAGCCGGCAAGATAGCCGTTTCATTCTACCCGCTCCCACTGACGGTTTTCATGCAGAAGCGATTTCACGATAAATTCTCTGTATCTTGCATTCCGCATGACTTTGTTAACAACAGCCTTTACGTCTTCTGGCTTTATCGTCTCAAAGACACTCTGTATGGGTCCATGCGCCGCAACCTTTGAGTTGTCTTCTATTTTCCCTTCTTCAGCCAAGTAGTTAAGACGTGCCATCCACATCAGCGGATGGTTCTCCAGTGACTCGTCATCTCCACTGTCAAGATCAGGATCATTCACCGCAAGGTTCACTTGCACCTGCTTGAACTCATCGTTGGAGAATTTACCTTGGCTCACGTCTTCCATCAGATTCTTGGCCTTCTGCATCACTGCTTCAGCCCTGTTTCTTGAAGTGGAGAAATGAACGCTCACCACTTCCCCCTCCAGGGGATAGGCTCTTTCCTCTGCCTTGACACCCACAGTATAAGTAGCCTGCTCTTTCTCTCTGAGCACATCGAAGAACCTGTTTTCCAGTATTCCCCGCCATATCTGCAGGGCCGCTTTCTCACGGTTCGTGAGCTTGCTGTCACTGATCCAGGTCATCTCTACCTCGCCTACATCGCCTTCGATATTGGCCGTGAAGCTCCTGCGGATATCCGGCGCCTTAGCTGAGAAGTCGAGAGGGTGAATCACCGGGAGCCCGGACGGCTTGACTGAAGGCAGACTGCCTATATAGGTGGTTGCCAGCTCACGCGCACGTTCAAGAGACAGGTCACCGACAAGGCAGAAGTTGAATGCTGAGACATTGCAGAAATGCTCTCTGAACTGTTCTTCGACCCCCCGGAGGCTCACCTTATTGAAGAAGGCGGTATCTTCCTTCGGATTCATTGCCGACCAAGGGTTAACGAGTTCATTGATGCTGTCCTGAACAGCATCCATGCCTGTACGCGAGCGCGTCATGTAAAGGTATTTCTTGCGCTGAATGTATTTTTCAAACACGGTCTGCGAGAAATTCTGCCGCGCCAGCACATTGTGTACATACTTGAAAAAGTCCTCTGCCTGAGCTGCCGGTGTATGGCCTCCGATGCCGTCCGAATAGTCAGCCACATCAATATTCAGATCAAAGTCCTTGTCCGCAAGCCATTGTTGTAAGGCGTTCCTGTCAAAATCAGCAATGCCACTCTGCATGATGAGGTTGCGCATGGCCAGATAGTCAGGCAGACATTTCGCCTCAACCGCGGCTCTTCCCCCCTTTGCCGAGCCTGCAAAATAAATTGTCTGCTCAGAGGGCACCTGCTTGTAATAGACCGTTGCTCCATTGTCCATCACCCATTTATAGGCATTGTAAGCCTCTATGTGCTCCTCCTTTGTTATCTTCCCCTTACGGGCAGGAGCGGGTATGATCACCGGGTGCTTCTCCGTCGTCGCATCGGCTGACCCGCTGATAGCCTGTGCCTTGCCTAAAGCCTCTTCGAGGTCAGCCTTGGTGAGATGCATCTCTTCGGGTGTTTGTGAATAAGTGACAAAGGAGAGGTTATCAGCATTCATCCACTGTCTGATCCATGCGTTCATGCTGTCGCGCTCGAGCTCCACGAGCGTCTGCATACTGTGTGAGAACTCGTCCCTGACGGTGTTCAGTGTCGTCCCTTCCAGGAAGTTGCGCCTGAAGAGGTCAAAGAGGTTGTCCGGAGTCCCGAGATTTCCACCGTCGAGCACGTTTTTCATGTTTTCATAGAGATCCCATTTGGCTTTCTCAAACTCTTTCTGCCCAAACCCATTTTCCTTGATGTCTTCTCTTACGTCCACCATCTGTCGGAGCGCTTCCCGTTCCTTTCCCCCATAGGGTATCATGTCCCACGCATTCTGCATATCGCCGCGGATCAGCGGAGCAAGGCTGACGCTGGCGGAGATGAAGTTGTCTGCTCCCTCATTACGAAGACGGGCGAAGCGTCTCGGCGCGAGGGTGTTGAACAGTTTGGCATAAAGATATGTCTTTTCCGTGCCATTATCAGCAATGCGCTGATACAATCCGAACGACGGCACTTTGTTCTCCCGGTCAACAAAACGCATGCAGAGCGGAACGGCATTGGGTTTTATCTTAATATCGGGCAGCGGACATGCCTTCACGGCGGGAACAGCTCCCAGCCGCTCCGCAATTTCTTTTTCTGCCTTATCAAGGTCTATGTCTCCAATGACGGCTACGAACTGCAGGTCCGGCCGGTACCAGGCGTCGTAGAATCGGCGCAGCCCCAGCAGAGTGACAGCCCGAAGGCTTCGCGGCGTCCCTATGATGTTCCGTCTGGAGAACAACGAGCCGCCGAAGATCACCTTGGCGATGCTGTCGGTCAGCCGGCGCTCCACGCCACCGCGCTGCGCCAGCTCCTGCAGGACGATCTGCCGGTCTTTGTCGAGCGAGCTTTTGCTGAACTGTATGCCATGACACCAGTCGGCCATCAGGTCATACAACTGTCCGGTGAGCGTGGCATTGTCAAGAGGAACATTCTTCACGGAGAACACGGTCTCCTGCATGCCCGTATGCGCATCGAAGAGCAGCAGGCCGTTAGCTCTGAGAAACGTCATCACTCCCTGGGGAAAATGCGTGGTGACATTGAACGACTGGTGCTCTATAAGATGTGCCATGCCTTGTTGGTCATCCGCTTCGAGAACGGCGCCCACATTCTGAAAGACATAATAGCTTGCCTGTCCCGGCGTGCCGTCGGTATGGCAAAGATAATAGGTCAGACCGTTGCCAAGCTTGCCGGTCCGGTAATGCTGGGCTTTCGCCGAAAGAACACAGACGGCTAAAAGCAGCGCCAGAAGTGCCCGTCCCCGGTTTATGCTAAAAGATAATCTCATGGTCAGGCTATTTTTCGAGAAGTTCCAATTCCGAGAGTTTCCGCTTGATGGAGAACTGCATCATCTGCTGCGTCATTTCCATTTGTCCCATCTGCAAGGTCAGGGCGTAGCCTTGATTGTAGTAGCTTCTGGCCTTATTATAGTCTTTAAGAAACTTATAGGAGTCGCCCAACATAACTAAATAGTTTATTTTACTCGTCACGTCGTTCTCGCCCTTGAGCGCTTGTTCCACCCAGCTTATGGCATGATGATGGTCGTCAGCGGTGAGCTTCTTGCCTGCGGCGTTATACAAGTCCTGGGCTGCCTTTCCATAATCGGACGATTGGGTCTTGTCGCCAAGAGCCTTGAAGAGGCTGTTCATCCGCGCCGTGAAGTTGCCGGTATCCTTGTTCTTGTGCAGATTGAAAAGAGCGTCATAATAGGTCTTCGACCATTGATAGGCCGTCATGCCATTAAAATCAGCGTGTGCATAGGCTTTTGCATAAACCCCTTTTACCTTTTCCACATAATCCTTATATTTAGGATTGCCATCCTTCACCAGTTTCTCTGTCATGGCATCATTGTTCTCAATGATATAATACACAGGAGCCTTACCCACGGCTGCTATCCACTTGTCGAGGTTATCATTGATGAAATCCATCATCACCTGCGTATCCTCAGCGTTATCACCGCCGAGGGCGTTGATGATGACATAATCCTTCTTGTTGATGAGGGCGTCTCCCCATTTCTCTTTCAGATAGTCTTTATAGATTTTTCCTATTCTCGTTACCCACTTCTCGGCCTCTATGCCATCCTGGGCCGCGAGGAAACTTGGTGCCTTGAGGAGCAGTTGCTGGGCTGTGGCCAAATTTTTCGGATCCTTCTTATAGTTATCATAAAGCTGTTCGAAATTGACCATTTCGCCCATCGCCGTCCGTGCGGCCTCCATCAGCTCCGGTGCCCGAAGCATCCCCATGTTCTGCAACAGCGTTTTACCCGAAGCGTCAATGAAGGCTGTCGTGGGATAAGCCTCTACCTTGTATTTTTCCGCCCACGGCTTGTTGGCAGGCTTCTCTGCATCAATCTGTATGCTGACAAAATGCTTGTTAAAATAGTCACCGACAGAATCAACGGTGAATACCTCTTTGGCCATGTGCTTGCACGGGACGCACCAGGTAGCATAGAAATCAACGAAAAGCACCTTGTTTGTCTTCTTTGCTTCTGCCAGAGCCTGTTCAAAAGTACCCTGGAAGAACTTGATGCCCCCGGTGGTCTGAGCCCAGCTTGCCGGAACGGCTGTAAGGAGCATCATGAGTATCAATATCTTTCTCATGGTTTTACTACTGATTTATTCATAAATATTTCCTTCTTCCGCGTTGTTTGTCTGATCCTCTGAGGAGGCAGTGACGTCAGAATTGTCAGCATTATCTCCGTAATTACCGCTGCCATCGTCGTAGCTGCCGTCGTCGTAGCCTCCATCGTCGTAGCTGCCATCGTCGTAGCCTCCGTCATCGTCCAGGCCGTCGGAAGAGACAGGTTCCTCATTTTTAACAATGACAGTCAGGCAATGCGGAATGATTTGTTCATGGTCCTCATTGGTCACTTTGACCGATATGACATATTTTCCAAGAGGCAACCGATTGGCGGCATCTTGCCATACCCACAGGGTTCCTCCCTGCATGCTGACGCGTTTTTCGGAGGCAAGGCGGACGAAGGTGTCAGCGTCTCCTCCTTCTGAAGCCGTGACACCGGCCAACTCATAATTGATCGGTGCCGTACCGCTCACTCCCTGCATCAGGGTCGACACGTAGGGTGCCTGATTGCGATAGCGCAAGGACGTTGTGTCGGGATGATGGTACACAACTACCGAGTCCGGCGCGAATACCGCGTTCTGAGTATCAAGATATCCAACCTTTATATCCGCGCACGAGCCGAAGAGTGCGGCAAGGAAAAGCACGGCCGGCAGGAAAAGGTTATGATGGATGAAATTTTTCATGCGTTAAAGTCAATTAGAATGGCCCTTTCCCAAACGTCTTTCAAGCAGAGACGCAGGGGCTGGACCGACGTGTTAGAAATCACCGAGTGTAAAGTCATAGACCAGAGAATGCACTACACCCGTGTTGGTCGTGATATTATGCGATGCCACCTTACTGCTTTTTGTCGTTTCCTCTGAGACGATATAGATGCGTTTGGGTCCGGCACCGGGCACATCGTTGTACGTATCCCTGTAAGTATATATCCACAGCCGCTTGCCCGAGAGCATGGTGATAGTCTCTCCCCCCGTACCAATAGGCGTTTCCAAATCTGTGGACGGTGCGCCCTCAGGCACGTCGTCAAGCATGATTCTTTGGGCTGTCACACAGTCGAGCACCATTCTGCGGCACTCATCCACGGGCATGTCCTGAATGCTGGTTATCTCGTTCTCGAGCATATAGCGTCGGATGCTGTGATTGGTGATGCCAAAGCAGGTAATGTTGTTGCCATACTGGCTTTTGCCTTCGAAGATGTCCTCCAGCCCGGCATGCCGGATCATGACCTGCAGCGAATCGAAGTTGTAGGGGTCGCCCTTGAAATATTCGAGCATCGTCGTATTGTGGTTGCCGTCGGCAAGGCCGGTGTCTTCAAGATTATAGTCGGTACATCCGGCAGAGAGCAGCATCAGCAGGGCTGCTACGACGAACACTGTTCTTTGTTTTACATTCATAATATTGATTTTGTCATTGATGGTACAGTCGCGTTACATATACGGTATCCAATAAGTCTTCTGCCTGATGAGCGTATTGACCACATGCTGGTTCTTGTCCTTGAAAGCTCCCTCGGGTACGGGCAGGACAAGCGCGCCGTTGAGCACGTCCTGCCGGGAGAGCGACGTAAACTTTCCTCTGAGCTCTGTTCGGTAAAGACCGTTTCTTATGATGTCGAAATAGCGGGCATCATTCTCGCAGATAAACTCTTTCTCCCTTTCCCGGAAGATAGCCATCTTCAGCCCCTCATTGTCTTTCTCCGCGGGATAGGCGGATGCTCCGGCCCTGCTTCTGATAACGTTCAAGTCGCTGATGGCAGCATCCTCAGCCCCTGTTTTTGCCAGACACTCAGCGCGCAGCAGATAAAAATCGGCCAGCCGCCAGTAGACGTAATCAGCGTCTATTGTGCGGAAGGTCACGCCTGCCGGCGCTGACTGGTCGGGGTCAAAGACACCAGCCCTGAACTTATAGGGGATGGCGTAGTCGATGCCGTCTACCTCATGCGGCGTGTCGGCCTCGTAGAAGAAGGCGGTGCGTCGCCCGTCGCCCTCCTCGTACATATCATTGACGTGCGAGGCATAGAGACGCGCAGAGGTGCTGAACGCCAGGTCACCGAGCGTCGTGGTGTAATTGACCGGCCACCCGGTATACTCCAGGGCCGGTGTGTTGGGACTGACGGTATAGGCCGTACGGTTTTTGTCAAAGGTGATGGTGAAAATAGCCTCCTCGTTGCCGCCCTCTCTGTTGGAGAAGGCCTCACACAACTCTTCGGGTGAAGAGAAGAGACTATAGTCACCAACCTTGCCGTCAATCAGTTCTCCACAGTAGTTGATAGCCTGGCTATAAGCTTCCCGCGCGTCGCCTTTGATACCGTAGAGGTCTATCATGCTTCCTTTCCAGGCATAGAGCTGAGCCAAAAGCGCCGCGCAAGTGCCCCGGGAAGCTATCTGCTTGTCGGTAATAGCACTGCCGTTAAGATCTCTCAAGTCCTTGCTAAGTGGCAGGAGATCGTAAGCTCTGCGAGCATGGGCGATAGCGGTATCAATGAGCCTGAGGGGAGAGACCATAGGCGGTGAAGGTCTTCGAGTCTTTCGTAATAATGACATCTCCATATCGCTGTGTCAGAACCAAATAAGCCAGGCCTAAAGCAAAATGTGCCTGCCCGGAGTAATAATTGTAGCGCTCGCGGCTCAGATCCTTAGTTCTGTAGATATTGTCAAGCAGCAAGTTGCTCTCATAGATGATATTGTAGATGTCATTCCAATCCTGCTGGGCATTGACAACACTCACAGGATTCCATTCCCGCACCGATTCGTTGTCACTCAGCTCATCAGCGAGCGAGCCGGCAGTATCAAAGACTGGATCATCCTTGATGGCCGTATTGATGTAATAGTTAATGGAAGTAGCAGTGGCATTAAGCTCTGTTTCTGTATTGAATGAGTTGGCGTATGTCAGCGCATTCTCTGGGGTCTCATCGAGACTGCATGCCGTGTTAAGCAGAAGACCGCTTAACGCCAGTACTGTATATAGATATTTCTTCTTCATGATTAAGACATTTAATAAAGGAGGGCCTCCATCATCGGATTAAAACTTGAGGTTCACTCCAAAGGTTATCTTTCTGTTCAACGGATAGGTATTACCATCATCCTTTCCGGTATAAGGGTCTATGGTCTCCGGGTCCGTACCCGAATAGTTGGACAAGAGGAAGAGGTTCTCAGCCGACATATATACAAAGGCTTCTTTAAGAAAGGTCTTGGCAAGCAGACCCTTCGGCAGCTTATAGCCCAGCACCATTTGTTTGAGTCGAAGGAAGGACACCGTCTCGATATTGGAATCGATGTTGCCGTCAAACTGCCCCACATAGCCATCGTCGGCAAACTCCAGGGAGGGATAGTCGGTCTCGTCGCCGGGAGCCTGCCAGAATGACACCTTGCGATAGTCGTTCATGATGACGCCAAAATTCTTGTTGAAAAGGAAGGCCGAGTTCTTGACCATGTTCATGACCTTGCGCCTGAAGGTATAATTGAAAAGGATATCGAGCGAGAGACCCTTCCATTCCACATGGCTGCTGATGCCGCCATAGGCCGCGGGGATGGTACTGCCGGCATAGTACATGTCCTGCATGTCGATGACACCGTCGGAGTTCTGGTCCTTGATCTTCCTTCCGCCTACACGAAGGGGATAGAGGGAATTGCCGAAAACCAGAGGCTGCTTCTCGCCGGTCTCCTTGTAATAATAGGGGATCTGCGACTCGTCCTGCACGATGCCCTCGTCCTTGTAGGTATAGATACCATAGATGGGCCGTCCTATGACCTTGTCTTCCAGATCGATATTGCCGGGTGTCTTCTTTAGCCTGTTACGGTCATGCGACAAGGTGAAGCCCAAGGTCCACTTGAACTTGTCGTTGCTGATGACATCTGCTTCTCCCTCTATCTCAAGACCTTCGTTGAGGATGGCCGAAGCGTTGCTCCACATCTTGTCGGCAAGGTAGACGTTGCCCGGCATAGGGATCTGCATGAGCAGGGCATGCGAGTATTTGCTGTAATAGTCGAACTTAAAGCGCAGCCTGTAGTCGAGGAACTGCAGGTCCAGGCCTATATCGGTCTGGTCTGTCTTCTCCCAGGTAAGGTCGTTGTTGGCAAAAGTCTGGGGAATGAGTCCCAGCGTACCCAGGTAGGTGTTCGACTCCTGCATGATGCCTTGAGCCAGGTATGCTTCCTGGAATTTCTGTCCGGACCGTCCCCACGATGCCCTGAGCTTACCAAAGCTCAACCACCACAGAGGCTTCATAAACGCTTCCTCGCTGAAGACCCAGCCAGTGCCCACGGCCGGAAAGGTACCCCACCGGGTGTTACGACCGAAGACCGACGAACCGTCGCTGCGAAGCGAGAACTCGACGAGGTAACGGCGCTTGTAGTTGTAGGCAAAACGTCCGAGGAAACTCAGCATCGACTGTACTTCCTTGTTGGAGCCGAAAGTCTGGAGAGCCTCATAGGTTCCGTATTCGTTCTGACGTATGGTCGGCCAGCCGTCTCCCACATAGATGACGTTGTTCGTCGGACCGCCCTGCGCCGTGCCGGAGATCAGCTGCAGCAGATCGTGGTTCCACGTCGTACCGGCAAGCAGCTCGAAGTTATGATTCTTCTTCAGCGTGAAGTTATAAGTCAGTGTGTTTTCTGTCTGAAGATTGGTCATCATGACATTGCTTCCCCCTGCTTCCGAGAGTTTGTTCTGCGTGAGATAGGTTGGAAGGAAGGAGTAGGAACGCGTCATATAATGATCGAGAGCAAAGGTGGAGCTAAAGCGCAGGCCTTTCAGTAACTCATAGTTCAGACCGAGGTTCACGCGGATATTGTAGTTGCTGTTCTCCCGTTTGATGTCTCTCAGGTTCTTCACAGCTTCCTCCTCAGCCACGCTCCCCTTTCCTGGCAGGAGTGTTGAGGTTGCCTTCGGGTCAAAGGTTAGTCCCTGTATCTTTCCCATGTCGCTTCCTGCGTTCTTGCTGGCGTAGGAGAGGTTGATACGGCTGAACATGTTCAGCTTCGTGGAGAGCTTGAAATCGAGATTGGAAAGCAGGCTCACACGCTGAAAGCTGGAACTAATCATAATACCCTTCTCATCGTAGAAACCGGCATTGAGCATGTAGCGGACATTGTCCGTTCCCCCATTGATGATAACGTTGGTCTTCGTCACACGCCCCACCCTAAACGCATATTTCCACCAATTGGTTCTGTTGTTATAGAAAGGATTGAGCGAGTCTTGCGCCATTGCCGGCAGCGCAGACCACTTGTCCGACAGCTTACCATTTCTCCAAAGATAATCGTAAGCACCGTCACCATCGGCATCCCATCCCCACGTGTCGTTATATCCTTGTGGCAGGACCGTCGTGTTGTTCATGTAGTCGTAGTGACCGATGCGTTGGTTTCTGCTCAACAGCAAGGCGAAGTCGCGCTCTCCCTTGCCTTGGATCTGGGTGGGCGTGACAGGCAGCCAGGAAAGCGACTGCGAGACGTTTACTCCGACCGTCGTCTTGCCGCTCTTTCCCTTTTTGGTTGTTATGAGGATTACACCGTTGGAAGCACGGGAGCCGTAAAGGGATGCCGAAGCTGCGTCCTTCAAGACCTCTACCGACTCGATGCTTGAGGGGTCAAGGGAGGCAAGCGTGTTGATGCCACCGGTCTGCGTTCCAGTGGTAGAGACGACAGGCACGCCATCGATGACGTAAAGTGGCGATCCGTCGTTAACGCCTTGCAGGTTAAGCGAGCTGTAACCGCGAATAAGAACCTGAGAGCCACCACCACCCGGCGTTCCCGACAGGTTATTGACCTCTACACCGGCCATGCGCCCCTGGAGCAGCGTTTCTATCGTTGCATTGGGTACATTCTGCAGATCTTTCGACTTCACCGTAGAAATCGACCCTACAAGGTCGTGCGTGCTGCGCTTGCCGTAGGCAATGACTGTCACCTGGTCAAGATTGTAATTGGACGCTTTGAGCCGTATCTTCCTTATGTCGGCCTCTGTGTTGACACGTATGTTTTGCGATTCATAACCGATACAAGTCACCGTGACATCTGCGGGAAAGCGGCTTACGGCGAAACTGAAGCGGCCGTCGTCTGCCGAGGTCGTACCATTGGACGTGCCGTTCTCCTTAATGGTGGCATAGCTCACCGGGTGCCCCTTGTCGTCCGTGATCATACCCGACAGTCTGCGGCCCTGCCCTGTTTCCTGATTCAGGGCAGTGATACGTATCGTATCGTTGCTGAGCTGATAGGTAAGCGGGAGATACCGGATCACGCTCTTGACGGCTGTCAATCCATCGGAACCGTCAAAGGAAACAGTCAGGGTGTCATTGAGATTCTTCAAGTCGTTCCCATAGACAATAGGGTAATCACCGGCACGATTAATGTAATTCAAGATATATGCCAGTGTCTTGCCCCGGAAAGAGATAGAGAACGTTTTTCTGTTCGCCACCTCCTGTGCTGTTACATGACCAGCACCTATCGCAAAGAACAACAAGAGAAAGCAGGTCTTCAGGCTGATCGAAGCCTTTAGATAGTACGAGATGCCTTTATGCATGTTAGATAAAAGATTAATTAAAATACCTAAAATCCGCAAGCAATCTCAATGACAATCTCAATTGCAGTAAAGAGCTTGA
>OIXA01005435.1_pt1 | contig 11363 bp, 9 predicted proteins | sample 1587721 | NCBI WGS metagenome assembly OIXA01 (sample SAMEA3888900, study PRJEB22519) | human gut metagenome | biome: human gut; feature: human-associated habitat; material: faeces | place: Denmark | collected 2013 | reverse complement strand
TGACTATGCAATTCCCGCTATTAGGGCTTGCTCGGGACTTCCACCCGTTAGACAATGCTCATGCCGAGCGTACAAAAAAACTCGTTGTACATCCTATAAGGACATACAACGAGTTTTTTATTACTTATCCCAACCTGAATTCTGCACAAGTTTCTTGTTCTTGAACAGTTCGACATTGGCTATCGGATAGAAGTAGAGTTTGTTGCTGACAGAACGCTCACTGAGCAGTGTCTTCTCGTAGCTGAGCACTCCGTCGTGATGGGTGATACGTACGGCATAAATGTTCTTGGTCTCGTCGAGATTCTTCCAACGACGCAAATCCCAGAAGCGCTGGCCCTCGAACGCCATCTCAACACAACGCTCGTGCTTCACCCTCGTAAGGAACTCATCCTGCGAGCATGCTGCCACCTCGGGCATTCCGGCACGCTTACGCACAGCATTGAGAGCCTCACGGGCACTCATTGTGTAGGTAGCATCCTTGAAGTCGCAGTTGCCATTGACGTGAATCATAGCCTCAGCATAGTTGAGCAGCACCTCAGCATAGCGGAACAGTATCCAGTTGTGATGGGTGGCAGCAGTGGTGCTACCTGCCTCAAACGAAATGCTGTTGTCGACATACTTGCGCAGATAGTAGCCGGTTGTAGTGGCATTGGTGAGAGGCAGACCATTGGCACCGCCCTCACTGATGTCTACCGCCTTCTTGGCAGGCCACAGCATACCGTTGTGAACGATGGTGAGATAAAAGCGCGGGTCGCGGTCTTTGTAGGGATTTGCCTTCATTGTGGGGTCGTTCCAGTCGAAAGCACGACCGTCTTTCATCTCAAAGGCACTTGCCAAGTTCTCGGTAGGACATGTGGTGGTATTGCCGCCTGTCACGCCCATCGGATAGTTGGCCTGCTCGAAGGTCTTGCTTGTACCGGTGGGACGACAAAGAATTACCTCCTTGCTGTTATAGTTCTTTGATTTGAAGAGGTTGGCGTATGTATCGAGACCCAATCCCAATTCGCCTGCGCTTGCTATAATGTCGTGCGAAGCCTTGGCAGCCTCGGTCCACTTAGCATTGTCGCCATTGGTGTTGTAGAGCGGGCTGGCAGCGTAGAGTGCAGCGCGCGACTTCAATGCCATTGCCATGGCACGTGTGGCACGTCCGTTCTCGGCCTGTGCTATTGAGGTACTCTTGATTGGCAGTTTGGGGGCTATCTCGGTACACTCATTGATGATGAACTTCAGAACTTCCTGTGCCGATGACGGCTCTATCTGATTAGCCTCAGTCTGAGAGAGAGATTTGGTGATGAGCGGCACATTCTGATAGCGGCGTACAAGCTCAAAGTAGAAGTAGGCACGTAGGAAACGTACCTGATACTGGTAGTTGTCGTAGTTCTGCATCCAGTCCTGATAGTCGTCGCCATTCTCCCAAGTGTCGAAAGTGAGTCCGGAGAGAGTTGTCAAATAGTAGTTGGCATCGTGAATGGCATTGTAATAGTATGCAAACTTGTCGTCGACGGTATAGTTAGCCGACCATGTGCCGTTGACAATACGCTGTATGGCTGACGACTCGTATACATGTATAGCGTCGTCGGTGGTTGCGTCGAGCATAGCACCATGCGTGTTGCAGAAGTCGGACGGCAGATAACCGTAGATGCTGGTGACAAACTGCTTTACACGGTTGTAGCTGCCCTGAATCTCCTGAAGGGTGTAATTGTCTGACTCGTCGCAATCCATAAAGTCGCACGACGTCGTGGTGAGCAGACCTGCCGAGAGGAGCAATATGGCTATTTTGTTGAATTTCATATTTGTCGTAATTATTGTTAGAATGATAAGTTAAAGCCGAAGGTTATAGTTGTTGTCTGAACCTGTGTAGGTGAGACGGGGCAGTGTTCCGTTAGGGTTGCTCTCGCTCCAGCGATTCTCCCAATAGTACTGCGAAATGTTGCAGTTACCTACGATAGGACGATAGATGCTGGCTGTGTTGAGCACCTTGCTGTAGTTCCTACTCCCTGGAACTGTGCGTTGAAGCCTATACCCTTCCACTCGGCACCGAGGTCGAACGAGTAGTATATCTCCGGACACAGCGAGCTGTAGCCGAGAGGTATCTGATCGTAAGAATCGATAACACCGTCGCCGTTCTGATCCTTGAACATAAGGTCGCCGGGGGTCACCTCGCTGAGCAGCTGCTTAACGTTGCGGTTGTCAATATCTTCCTGCGACTTGTAAATGCCGATTACCTCGTAGCCCCAATTGATGCCCATCTCGCGACCGGTGCGCTTCAGATAGTCGTAAGGACGATATTGCTCGTTCTGATTGACAATTTTGTTGCGGGCAAACGAGAACTGGCCGCCGATAACACCATTATTTATCTGCGGAACTGACATACCGAATACTCCTGACACTGCACCTGTTCCACCTACAAGAATATCGGTGCGATGGTCGTAGAATGCATCGAGGGTGATGCCGAGCTTGTTGAATGCCTTGAAGTCGACACCTACATTAAACTTGTGCGACTTCTCGTAGGTAAGGTCGCCTATGCCGAGCTGTGTATACTTCATACCTGCAGACGATACCGGAGCGTTAGTGCCGTTGCGGAAAAAGAAGGCATTGCCTGTACCCCAGAGGTCCTTGTAGAGATTTACGGCGTAGTCGGCACGACTGGCGATACCGTATGATGCACGCACCTTGAAGAGGTTGAGCCACGGGGCTTTCATGAAGTTCTCCTCAGAGAGCACCCAACCAGCTCCTACCGACGGGAACACACCCCCAACGATTGCCGGGCTTGAGCAGACTCGAATCCGCACCGCTCAACGAGAAGTCGGCAAGATACTTGCCTGCATACGAGTAGTGTGCCGAACCTACGATGTCCATAAATGCACGACCGGTGTTCTGGTCCTTGGTCGACTTCTTGTCCATAGAGTAGAGAAGACTTGCACGCAGATTGTGCTTGTCTCACTGGCGGGTGTAGTCGGCGTAAGCCTCAACCTTGAAGAATGTTATGACCGAACCTACGCTCTTTGAGAAGCTGAGCGACGACTCGTTCTGCAATACAGAGAATGTCTCCTTGCCGGTTTCAAGGTCGATAGTGTTCGACTTGAGCAACGGCTTCTTTGAATTGCCGTTCCAATAAGAAGCTGTATTGTCAAGACCGATACGGAATCCGGCTGACAATCCCGGCAAAACGGCTGAGAGATTCTGGCGCAAGTGCATATCAGCATACATGGCACGTGTCTGCGATCGCGAATAACCAGTTCCTGCAATAAGAGATACGGGATTGTTCTTATAGGTGTTTGTGGCACCATAACCGCCGTTCTTTGAGTAGATAGGCAGGGCTGCTGGCACATCGTATATAGCATTGAAGATGTTGGCTGTACTGGCGTTGGGACGGTTGTGCTCGGAGAAGTTGGCCATGAGGTTGAGCTGCACGAGCTTGGTCGGCGTGAGGTCGATGTCAAGATTGGTGCGTATATTCAGACGTGAATACTTGAGCTGTGTTGAGTAGCCGTCGTTGTCGTTGGTATGCTTCAATATGCCTCGGTTGTCGAGGAAGTTGAGCATGGTGTAATAGCGTACATACTTACCGCCTCCGCGTGCCGATACGCTGATGTTGACGCCATAGCTATTGTTGCGCAGTGTCTCGTTGACCCAGTCGACATTGGGATAGAAGTCGGGATTGGTATTGTCGCGGAATGCTCAAGCTCCTTCTGCGAGTAGAACGGATCGAGTCCGTCGTTGTGCATAGCCTCGTTGAGGGCCTGGGCGTATGTGTAGCCGTCGACCATCTTGGGCAGACGAATCGGCTTACCCATGTTGAACTCATACGAAACATTAATCTGCGGAGCGCCACTTGAACCACGCTTGGTACGCACAAGGATTACACCATTGCCGCCACGCACACCATAAATGGCTGTAGCTGCTGCGTCCTTGAGAACGCTTACCGACTCTATTTCCTCAGAACTGAGTTCGTCAATGGAACGCTCTATGCTGTCGACGATAACGAGCGGAGCACGCTCACTGAGTGTTCCGAGTCCACGAACGTAGAATGTAGCAGCGCTTTCCCATGCCGTACCCTTGTTCTGCAAAGCAGTGAGACCAGGCAGCATGCCATACAGCTGGTTGGATGCCTTTATGCTGTTGCGGTGCGACAGAGCGTCGGCTGTAGCTGTCGACACGGCTCCTGTCATCTCGCGCAGGTCGCAGGCCACACCTTTACCGAGGTCAAAGGTCTGCTTGGCTGTCGACAGTGTGTCTTTTTGAGCCATGACGTTGGCTGTATACAACGCTGCGGCCAAAAGGATATATAGTTTTTATCTTTCATAATTTATATTGTTATATCGTTACATAATATATATGTTGCGGAGGATTACTCCCAACCCGGGTTCTGCACGAGTCCATAACCCTTCTGCACCTCGTTCATCGGGAACGCACTGAGATACCATATCGGTGAGAATCCACCGGGATTCCACCATGCGCGCTTGCGATTGGTTGTGGCGAGACTGAACGATACGCACTTATATGTGTCGTCTTTCTTGTTCTTATAGATATGCATGCCGTGTACCGGTGTGGTGAACAATTTATGAGAAGCTTCTCATAAGTTTTTTTATGAGAAGCTTCTCATAAGTTCTTCAAATGGCTAAAGCAGCACCTCAAGATCAAGAAGTTTTGGGGTACTACAGAGAATGCTGTGAGAATCCAAATCTCATCGGCAATCATAGCCTATTACCTTGTTGCTATCGTACAACATGATTTACAACTTAAGCGATCTACTTATGAGGTTCTTCAGATTCTAAGCATTTCTCTTATGGATAAGACACCACTCGTAGATCTCTTCGAAAGGACTGATTTCAATAATGTCAAAGAACTCGATTGTCCCCTCTTTCCGGGGTTATTTGATTAATATTTAACTGGTCCCGATTTTAACGGGACACTAATGATGGAAATAAATAAAGAATTGTTAGGTAAGTTCTTTGAGCAAGCCACAATGAATCCAAGATTGCGTCAAAGTTTCGATTTGCGCACGTCTTCAGCTGATAATAGTCAGCGTATGTTGATTGCTATGTTGCCTGGAACTGTTGTGCCTATCCATCGTCATGAAGACACGACAGAGACTGTTGTCTGCTTGTGTGGAAAATTGGACGAAGTGATATATGAGGAGGTTGTGACATATGGTAAGGCTTCGTCGGATGGGGTAGAGCGTGGTATGGATGCTCAGGACATAGTACGCAAGGTAGAGTATCGGGAGAAGAAACGTATTCATATCTGCCCGACTCAGGGTATTTATGGATGCCAAATACCGAAAGGAGCATGGCACACGATAGAGGTAATAGAGCCAAGTGTGATATTTGAGGCGAAAGATGGTGCGTATAAAGGTTAATGTTAGTCTATAACTAACTAAAACTTGTAAAAATTACAAATTTTCTTTGTTTGTTTAAGATATTGTTGTATCTTTGCAAGTGAAGATAATAATAATATGAATTCAAAAGAAGCAATAGCCCGTTTGTCAGAGTGTGGCGTCAAGCCCTCTGTACAGCGTATAGCGATAATGCATTATTTGCTAACGCACTATACTCATCCTACGGTTGACGATGTCTATCGTGGCTTGTGTGGCAAGATGCCTACTCTTAGTCGCACTACAGTATATAACACGCTCAGACTGCTGTCGGAGCATAATGCGGCTCAGATGATTACAATAGATGAGCATAGAGTGTGCTATGACGGTAATGTCAATGCACACGCTCACTTCTACTGTAAGCAATGTAGAAAGGTGTACGATATCTTTGATGAAGTTTCGCCATTGTTGTCGTGCAAGACGGTGGGGATACATTCGGTTGATGACGTGCAGCTGTATTACAAGGGTATTTGTTGCGAATGTATGAAGGAAAAGAAAGAGAACTGATTTATAAACTTTTAAACAATAATATTATGAAAAAGAAATTTATGAGTGTTATGCTTGCGGCAACACTTGTTGTTTCATTGGTGGGCTGTGGTAAGAAGAATAACAATAATACTGCAACAGATGCTGATGATACATCAAACAAAGCTATTACAGCAGAGGAATATAATGCAACTATTGCATCGAATGCAGCGGTTTATAAGAAGTACATTACACTTCCTGAGTATAAGGGAATTGCAGTGTCAGTTGATAAGTCGTCACTTACCGTATCGGATGATGATGTTGAGACTTACATAAGCAATATTTTATCTTCATATGCTACTTCAGAGCAGGTAACAGAAGGAACAACTGCAAGCGGTGATACTATATCACTTGATTACAGCGGTAAGCTTGACGGTGTTGCATTTTCAGGCGGAACAGCAACAGATGTATCATACACAATCGGTTCAGGCAAGTTCATAACAGACCTTGACCAGGGACTTGTAGGGCTTAATGTAGGCCAGGAATATGATATTCCATGTACATTCCCTAGTGATTACAGCAGTTCGGATCTTGCAGGAAAGAGCGTTATATTTACAGTAACAGTTCATTCTATTACAAAGAAGACAATTCCTGAACTTACAGATGAGTGGGTTGCTGCTAATGCAGAGAGCATGGGAATTGAAGGAACAACAGTTGAAGCATTAAGAAAAGAGACAAGAGAATATCTTGAGAATTCAGGAAAGAGCACATATGACAGCAATAAGTACAGTGCTGTTTACGAGGTAATAAAGAAAGATATAACAGTTAATGGATATCCACAGGCAGAGTTAGACAGCTTAAAGTCAATTCTTAAACAGAATATGGAAGCAGAATATAATCAGTATCAGTCATATTATTCAGCACAGGGTATCTCAGATTTTTCTTCATATCTCTCAAGTGTATACAATCTTTCTGATGATGCAGCATATGATGATTATGCTACACAGACAGCACAGGAATATCTTCTTGAGAAGATGGTTCTTACAATAATTGCAGCTGATAACGGAATTGATGTAAGTGCAGATGATATTAATGAAATCGGTGCTACATATGCAAGCTATTATGGTTATACAGATTATCAGGAGATTCTTGATACATATGGCAACGAGATGAATGCAGAACTCGGATACGAGAAGCTTAGCGAAAAGGTTCAGAGCTTCTTAAATGATAATTCAGTAGAACAGTAATAATATAAACAAAAGAACGTTTGTTTTTGGGAAATCTTTGTGATTTTATCAGAGATTTCCCAAAATGTTTGTTATGGCGTTAAAGAACGGAGAGAGAAAAATGAATCAGTTTGTACCAAAGCTGTTTGACTGTATGAAGAGTTATACAAAAGAGCAGTTTGTAAAAGATGTTATTTCGGGAATTATTGTCGCTATTATAGCTCTTCCATTATCAATAGCACTTGCACTTGCATCGGGAGTGGGACCGGAGCAAGGCATATATACAGCGATATTTGCTGGATTTGTTATTTCGTTTTTAGGTGGAAGCAATGTCCAGATTGCCGGTCCAACAGCTGCATTTGCAACGATTGTTGCAGGAATTGTTGCAAGAAACGGAATGTCAGGTCTTGCGGCTGCAACGATTATGGCAGGCATACTTCTTATCATAATGGGCTTTTTAAAGCTTGGCAATCTGATAAGATTTATTCCTTATACAATCACAACAGGATTTACATTTGGTATTGCTGTGACTATTTTGGTAGGCCAGATAAAGGACTTTCTGGGGCTTACATTTACTAATTCACCTATAGATACAGTTGATAAGGTAAAAGAATGTATAAACTGTATTGGAACTTTTAATTATCAGGCACTTATAGTCGGTGTTGTTGCACTTGCTATTTTAATTATATTTCCTAAGATTACAGAAAAAATCCCACCATCACTTATTGCAGTGATTGTGACAATTGTGATGGTTAAGGTGTTAAAAATGGATGTAAAGACAATTGGCGATTTGTATACAATATCCAATAAACTTCCGTCTGTCAGCCTTCCGTCAATTAATTTTACTATGATAAGGGAACTTTTCCCTGATGCACTTACAATTGCGGTGCTTGCCGGTATCGAATCACTCTTATCATGTGTTGTTGCGGATGGTATGGTTGGAAGCAGACATAAGCCTAATATGGAGCTTGTTGCACAGGGAGCCGGCAATGTTGTATCGGCACTTTTCGGAGGTATACCAGCAACGGGTGCCATTGCAAGAACAGCGGCAAATATCAAGAGTGGTGGACGAACTCCGGTTGCAGGTATGGTCCATTCAGTCACACTTTTACTTATACTTGTTGTTCTTATGCCATATGCGGCATGGATTCCAATGCCGGCAATTGCGGCGATTCTTTTCATGGTTGCATACAACATGAGTGGATGGAGAGAATTTGTTTCACTTTGCAAGACATCTCCTAAGAGTGATATCCTTGTTCTTGTGACTACATTTGTCCTTACAGTGGTATTTGACCTTGTAGTTGCTATTGAGGTCGGTGTTGTTATGGCAGCACTTCTTTTCCTTATGAGAATGTCTAACGTAACTGAAGTTAAGAGCTGGAAGTATCTCGGAGAGGATATTAACGAGCACGATGACCCTGACAGCATAAGACTTAAAGTTGTTCCAAAGAATACGGTTGTGTATGAGATAATCGGACCAATGTTTTTTGCGGCAGCAGACAAATTTATGGAGATTTCGTTAGAACCCGGCGTAAAAGTTCTTATTATAAGAATGCGAGGTGTTCCGGCAATGGATGTTACAGCACTTAAATCATTGCAGAAGATACAGGCTGCATGTAAGAAGCGTAATATAACACTTCTTTTATCACATGTTCAGGAGCAGCCAAGACTGATGATGGAAAAGGCTGGATTTGCAGATGCTGTCGGACATGAGAATTTCTGTGCGAATATAGATGCGGCATTAGAGAGAGCAGCATTGCTGTAGGATAGCAGGAATAAAGAGAATATAACAATCTGATAAAATATTTTATAAAAATAACAGAGTGGCACTGGTTTGTAATCAGTGCTGCTCTGTTTATGTTAATGATGTTTGTTGATAATGAGCGGAAATATCAGAAGCTGTGACCGCCGCCACCGCCACCGCCGCCTGACGAACCGCCACCGCCGGAAGATGAACTGCCACCGCCGGAAGATGAACTGCCGCCGCTGGAACTTGGTGGAGAATACACTCTTGTCTGGTTTATAAATTGAAATTGTGTACCATTAAAAGCCTGATGAACGAAAGCACCGCTGATAAGCTGTTTTGATTTTGGCTTTTTCTGCTTTGTGAGTAATCGTACAATTCCATAATTGGCAAACAAAGCAATTATAAGAGCCAGTAAAATATTACTTGTGTATTTCATCGGCTGGCGTATTTTTGAACCTTTCAAAAGAGCCAATTCCTGCTCAAATGCCTTACTTGCACAATTATAATATTCTTTTTTACTTGCGTAAGTGTAAATATTATCTGTTATTGTATCAGCGTAACTTTCTGTTATGGTTTTATAGATTTCTCCATTGCTGTGAATCCATATTTTTCTTTTCGCCATATCTATAAGAAAGACAGTTCCGCTGTTTTTCTGGAATATTTGTGCATAGTATGCATATGCGTAATCGTCTGTTGTGCTGTACGAATTAGTCAAAATACTCTTAAAGGCGACATTTCCGTACTGTGTTATATCTTTCATCAAATCTGCAAGCTGCGTTCTTTCATAATCTGTCAGCAGTGCGGCATCATCCTCAATACGCACAACATATCCGGTCTCTGGATTTGTATAATAAATATTTTCTGAGACAGAAGAATCATTGCTTTTAGTATCGGCAGAAGTTGTTGCTTCAGTATTAGGGGTGTTATCTGCTGCAGACGCATTTAAAGAGAATAAAAATACTGAAAAGAGCATGGTTAAGCAGAAAATACATGTATATACAACTTTGAAAAATCTGCTGTAAAGACTGCTGTTTTTAATCTGCATCATCATCACCTCCGTTATAATTGTCGAATTCGGGAAGTTTTCTTGTTGCAAGCATATTGTAATAATTAATAAGACTTATAAGTGAGAACACAACAGCAATCATGGCACCGATACATCCACCATAATAGAAAAGGTCTGATACAGGCTTTAATATCGAAATAACTGCTGCAATTATAATAGCTGCAAGTGACGGCAGTGAACCCGGTATAACAAATTTATTTTTCAGTGTCTTCAGAGTCTTTTCATGTGTACGGACAAGTACAATGCCAATAATAATCATTGCAATCCAGAATATTGGTCCGAAATTAAAAAGCAAAAGGCTGCTCATAAGGTCGGCAGTCATTGACATTACATTAAAAGTAATAAAAACAATAAAAAATGCAGTAAAAATGCTGAAAAATTTTGAATTATTAACTTTTTTAAAGGAGCGTTTCCGTTTATTTTTTACAGGCTGCTTATTGTCGAAGTTATCATTGCATATAGCATATTTTCCGATGTCATCAAGCCCTTCGTCACGCTTTTTGATTTCCTTTAATTCTATTCCGTAAAGAATCATAGAAATAAGTGCTATAAACGCAACAAGCGTTAATGTTGTAGTTGGGCGAAATGTAAAAAATATGTTCAAAAACAAAAATATAGGAATTGTAAGCAAAAGCGAACCGGTAATAAATTTTCCTATAGATACAGGTAAGTCTGCGGCAATTTTTCCGGTCTGGCCGTTTATTGTAGCATATGCAACTCTGTCTTTTTTTCTATATGACAAAAACCATACAGGAAACATTGCACAGTCGGTTTCCTCAATGTGAGAATCAAGGTGACTGGCTATCTGGCTGTCAGAGTCATCAAGATTATATCTGTGGGCTTCCTTTGAATCTGGAATTACAGAGTTTTTTATGTAATCAACAGATGCGTCTTCCGCTATTGATTTTGCATCATATTCATAAGTGTTTTTTGGCACATCCGCAGTATCGGCATAAAAACCACTCAGAAATGAAGGCGTGAATGTATTCATGTTTTTTGCATCAAAAGGAGCGATAGCCTGGCTTAAAGTGTCATCAAACGAAGATGAAGCATCAAATGACAGACCTTTATAAGATGAATTGTTATATCCGGAAAGCTCATAGTTGTCTGTATAAATATAGTCACCTTTGCGGTGGCTTCTTGAAAAACGGAATCCGCTCATGCCTTTCTGGGTTACATGATATACCCAGTAAGGCATATAAATTCCCCTGAAACCATCTATAAATTCCGGGTCTTTTAATTCTTTAGGTGCAAATATAGCATTTTTAACTCTTTTCTTGTAGGCTTCTTTACAATCCTGCTTAGTCATTTTGAACGGAATGATATATCCCGGACGCTTTTCTTTCGTAAGTCTGCCGGAAAGAATAGTTGATGCACCACAGTAAGAGCAAAAATTAGCAGCGGTATTTTCTGTACTTAAAATCCTGCCGCCGCATTGTGGACATGTAAACTCTGTCACATCAAAATATGTGTTTTCCTCTG
>OIXA01005425.1_pt1 | contig 11378 bp, 6 predicted proteins | sample 1587721 | NCBI WGS metagenome assembly OIXA01 (sample SAMEA3888900, study PRJEB22519) | human gut metagenome | biome: human gut; feature: human-associated habitat; material: faeces | place: Denmark | collected 2013 | reverse complement strand
TGTAAACTGGCCTTCATGTATCTGTCTCACAAATATCCAACCGGAGGACATTATCCGGGAATGCATATCCCTGAGATCGAAGTTTTGGATGACAGTGCAAAGATTACATTTACTTATGCAATGCCAACGACTCCGGCAACCGAGTGCAAACTGAGTTATCAGGTATATGGAGACGGAAGCATCCGCACCACACTGACTTATGATCCGGTAGAGGGTCTGGGCGATATGCCGGAATTCGGTGTTATGTTCAAGTTCGATGCAGATTACGACAATGTAACCTGGTACGGCATGGGACCGGAAGAAACCTATGTGGACAGATGTGAAGGCGCAAAACTGGGTATCTACAGGAACAAAGTGGAAGATAATATGGCAAAATACATGGTTCCGCAGGAATGCGGAAACAAGGTTGGCGTACGTTGGGCATCTGTAACAGACCGTAAGGGCAGAGGAATGCTGTTTACCGGTGATGCTATGGAATTCTCCGCACTGCCATATACACCACACGAGATGGAAAATGCGATGCATCCATTTGAGCTGCCACAGGTACACTACACGGTAGTACGTGTATCCAAACAGCAGATGGGTATTGCCGGAGATGACAGCTGGGGTGCAAAACCACTTCCGGAATATCTGATCAAAACCGATGAAAAGATGGAATTTACATTCACATTCAAAGGAATCTGATGAAACCTATAAATAAATAATTAAACGAAAGGAAAAGCCTTTCTCCTTGATGTGAAAGGAGAAAGGCTTTTTTGATAAGACAGGAGAAGAACTTATGGCAAGAGAAGTAAATTTTGGAAAAATGCTCCATGGTGGAGATTACAATCCGGAACAGTGGCTTCACAGCCCGGAGATTCTGGAAAAAGACATCGAATATTTTAAAAAAGCGAAAATCAATGAAGTATCCCTGGGTATATTTTCCTGGGCAGTACTCGAACCGGTAGAGGGAGAGTTCCATTTTGAATGGATGGAAAAGATCATTGACCGTCTGTATGAAAACGGTATTTCTACAATTCTTGCCACCCCGACCGGAGCAAGACCAAGATGGATGGCACAGAAGTATCCGGAGGTGCTTCGTGTAGATGCCAGCCGTCACAGAAATCTGTATGGAGAAAGACATAACCACTGTTATACATCTCCGGTATACAGAGAAAAGACAAGAATTATGAATACAAAACTGGCGGAAAAATTCAAAGACCATCCGGGTGTGATCGCCTGGCATATTTCCAATGAATATGGAGGAGAGTGTCATTGCCCGTTATGTCAGGCAGCCTTTAAAAACTGGCTGAAAGACAAATATCAGACAGCAGATAAGATGAACCGGGCATGGGCAACCACATTCTGGAGTCACCGCTATAACGATTTTGATCAGGTAGACAGTCCTTCCCCAAGAGGAGACAGCTCTCTTCACGGTCTGAACCTGGACTGGAAACGGTTTGTGACCGATCAGACTGTAGATTTTGTAAAATGGGAGATCCAGGCTCTTAGGGATGCAGGATCCGACAAACCAACCACCATCAATATGATGTACGATTTCCAGGGATTAAATTATCACAAATTTGCTGATGTAGTAGATTTTGTATCCTGGGATAATTATCCACAGTGGCACAAGAAAGAAGAATACCTGACAGCTATGGATAATGGTATGCAGCATGATATTATGCGAAGCATTCAGAAAAAACCATTTTTACTGATGGAGAACTGCCCGTCGGCAACCAACTGGCAGTCCGTAAGCAAATTAAAGAAACCGGGAATGCTTCATGCAGCTTCCATGCAGGCTGTTGCCCACGGATCCGACAGTATTTTGTATTTCCAGCTTCGACAGAGCCAGGGTTCCTCTGAAAAGTTCCATGGTGCAGTGATCGATCATTATGGCGGAGATGATACCCGCGTTTTCCGCGAAGTAACAGAGGTTGGCGAGGCTCTTGAGCAGATCCAGGAGACGGTTGGAACCAGCATGAGATCGCAGGCGGCTGTTCTCTATGACCGTGAGAACGACTGGGCGATCGCTGATGTGCAGGGACCGCGAAATGTAGATATGCACTACCGCGAAGCAGTCCAGAAAAACTACCGTGCTCTGAGAGAACAGGGGCTGAATGTGGATGTGATCGCAATGGAACATTCCCTTTCCGATTATAAAGTTCTGGCGGCTCCGATGGCATATATGTTCAAAGATGGATACGAAGAAAAGCTTCGCACTTATGTGGAAAACGGCGGAACTCTGGTGCTTTCCTACTGGTCAGGACTGGTTGATGGTACTGACAGATGCTTCCTTGGCGGAACTCCATATGGGCTTATGGATGTGGCGGGACTCCGCAGCACAGAGACAGATGCGCTCTATGACTGGGAAGAAAATCATGCGATCCCGGAGGCGGGAAGTCATCTTGGAATCAGTAACGTATATACCTGTAAAAACCTTTGCGAACTGGTCAAGGTTTCGGATGCAGAAGTGCTGATGCGTTATGGCGAAGACTTCTATCAGGGATATCCGGTGCTGACACACAAGGCATTTGGCAAAGGCCATGTATATTATGTATGCGCGGACATGGAGCTTGGATTCTACCAGGATTTCTATGGCAGAGTAGCAGCAGAAGCAGGTCTGAAATCTCCAATAGAGATTATTCCGGAAGGAGTTTCTGTAACAGTAAGAGAAAACGAGGATACCGAATATCTCTTCATCCAGAATTATGCGCGTAAGCCACAGGCTGTTCCGGTTCCGGCAGAGTATGAATTGCTTTATGGAACAGAAAGCGAAGTCATGGCACCGCTGCAGACAAGGATTCTGAAGAAACACAAATAGAACAGAGATAATGTCTTCAATACTGTTTTGAAGCTAATAACAAAGTGTTTTAAAGGAAATGGTGCAGTCTCAGAGATGGGACGCACCTTTTTTGATATTTTCACATATAGAAAAATTCTATTAAATTGACGAAAATGCCTAATTAATGATAAAATAGTAACTAGATAATGCAAGGAGTATGCTGACAGAAAAATTGAAATAACAAAAAGAGTGACTGGACAAGGAATTGTTCCTGAAGGAGAGATATCATGAACTCTAATACAGAATTGATTATTTACACAACTGACGACGGAGTTACAAAAGTTGAGGCAACTTTTGATGGCGATACTGTCTGGCTGTCACAGGAACAGATGGGAGAATTGTTCCAGAGGGATAAATCTACGATTTCCCGACATATCAGAAACATTTTTACAGAAGGAGAATTAGATGAGAAAGTGGTTGTTGCAGAAATTGCAACAACCAGTCCTCATGGTGCAATGAAGGGGAAAACTCAGAATAATATTACAAGAGTTTATAATCTTGATGTTATTATTTCTGTTGGGTATCGTGTAAAATCTCTTCGTGGTACGCAGTTTAGAATTTGGGCTACAGGAATTTTAAAAGAATATATGCAAAAAGGATTTGCCCTCGATGATGAGCGTTTAAAAGGAAATGGTGGTGGTTCTTACTGGAAAGAATTGCTTGACCGTATCAGGGATATTCGTTCTTCTGAAAAAGTTCTTTATAGACAGGTTCTTGATTTATATGCAACAAGTATCGATTATAATCCGAAGGCACCGGAATCAGTCAGGTTTTTTAAGATTGTTCAAAATAAATTGCATTTTGCAGCTCACGGACATACAGCTGCAGAAGTTATATATGAGCGTGCTGATGCAGAAAAACTGTTTATGGGATTGAAATCATTTGCAGGTGAAATACCGGCACTTAAAGATATTGGTATTGCTAAGAATTATTTGACTGAAACAGAACTTAAAGTTCTTAATAATCTTGTTTCCGGATATTTCGATTTTGCTGAAATCAGCGCTCTTGAGCGTAGACCTATGTATATGAAGGACTACATAAATCAACTTGATACAATTTTGTCTTCGAGTAACAGAAAACTTCTGCAAAATAGTGGGACGATTAGTCATACGCAGGCACTTGAAAAAGCAAAACAAGAATATCGAAAATATCAAGAGAAAACAATTGCGCCTGTCGAGCAAGCGTATTTAGATACCATTCATGATCTTGAAAAAGAGGCAAAAAAACAAATCAGAAATAGAAAATAGTTTGCATTAAAGCACAACCAATGAAATTTTATTCAAAGGTTGTGCTTTAAGTTTAATTCTTTAAGCAAATTTTCCTGAGAAACAGATGGCTGATAATCAGGAGAGCCATTTTTATAGGTGTTCATAATTGCCTGTTCGTCGGGTGCAGGCAGATCATCGAGATGTTATGATGTATACAGAAGAGATGCCGTGTTACGGAAAACAGTAACATGGCTGATGGAGGAATATGTTTATGAAATTTTTTCATTTATCGGATCTGCATATAGGATTGAAACTGATGAACCGTGATCTTCGGGAAGATCAGGAATATATATTGGATGAAATTACAGAACTGGCACGCAGGGAACGGCCGGATGCGGTGGTAATTGCGGGTGACATTTACGATAAGGCAGTTCCGTCAGCGGAGGCGGTGGAGGTTTTTGACCATTTTCTGGTCGGACTCACCGAAGCAGTGCCGGATGCGGTTATTATGATGATCAGCGGAAACCACGACAGTGCTCCCAGAGTCAACTGTTTCCGCAAAGTCCTTTCCGGGCAGAATATCTATATGGTGGGACAGCCGCCGCGTACAGAGTCAGAATATATCGAAAAAGTAACACTGAATGATGCGTACGGAGAGATGAATTTTTACCTCCTTCCGTTTGTAAAACCATCTATGGTGAAACAGGTTGTGGGAGTGGATGAGAATGGAAACAATCTTTCTTATAATGAAACACTTCATCGTCTGATCGGACGTGAAAAAATTAATTCAGACGAGAGAAATGTACTTGTCAGCCACCAGTTTTATCTTCCTTCCGGTAAGAATGCAGAGGATGTGGAACGTATGGATTCCGAGATGCGTACGGTCGGAAATATCGATGAAGTATCAGCAGACGTGTTGGAAAAATTTGATTATGCGGCTCTTGGACATATCCATAAACCAATGAAAGTTGGCAGTGAATTATACCGCTATTGCGGAACTCCGCTTGCCTGCTCTGTGAGTGAAGCACAGCAGCAAAAAGGCATTATTATGGTAGAAATGGGTGTAAAAGGAGAGGTAAAAACAACAATTTTACCGCTTGAACCGTTGCGACAGGTGAAGGTTGTAAAAGGAACTCTGGAGGAGGTTTTGAAAGAATCCTGTAAGGATTATGTGACTGTGATCCTGACAGATAAGGCGGATCTGGATGTGATCGATATGCAGGAACGTATCCGTCTGGCATTTCCGAATCTGCTGGAGATCCGGAGGGAAAATCAGCGGAAAACGGATTATACCAGAACGTTACAGACAGAAGAATTGCTGGATCCGTATGAGCTGTGCTGCTCTTTCCTGAAAGATCTGGACGAAGAAGAAAAGATGATTTTGCAGGATGTACTACATACGGTTCAGGGGGTGAAATAAATGAAACCTTTACGTTTAAAAATGCAGGCATTTGGCTCATATGGTAAAGAAACTACAATTGATTTTGAGAAAGTAAATCAGAATCTTTTTCTTATAACCGGGGATACCGGAGCGGGAAAAACGACGATCTTTGATGCGATCGTTTTTGCTTTATATGGAGAAGCCAGCTCTTCTTTAAACAAAAAAGAAGGCGTAGTTCTGCAGAGCCAGTATGTGGATTTTGATTCAGAACCGTATGTCGAACTTGTCTTTTCGGAAGGCCGTGATGAAAAACGGGAAATCTATACAGTGCGCCGTGTTCCGAGACATCTCAAAACGATCACAAGAGGTGCAAACAAGGGTAAACCAAAAGAAAATACAGGTTCGGTAAGTCTGATCATGCCAGACGGATTGGAATATCCATCAAAAGAGACGGATCGTAAACTGCAGGAGATCGTAGGCCTGACAAAGAGTCAGTTTATGCAGGTTGCTATGATTGCGCAGGGAGAATTTATGGATCTCCTCCGTGCAAAATCAGATGACAAAAAAGTGATTTTTCGAAAGCTTTTTAACACAGAAATGTATCAGGATATTGTGGCAGAATTGGGTAATCGAAAGCGCGCAAAAGAGAAAGAAATCGCAGTTCTGAAAACACAATGTCAGGGAGAAGTGAGCAGGATCCGTATACCTGAAACATATGAATCAGAGATTCTGAAACAGTTGAAAAAACAACTGGAAGAGGGCGAGATGACACGCCTTACTGACTTTCTGGAAGAAGTGGAAAAACTGTGTGACTGGCTGGAAAAATATACTGATCTGGCAGAAAAAGATTATCGGAAATCGGTTGAAAATAGAGACAAAAAAAGAGAACTATATACCAGGGCGGAAGCACTTTTAAAATGGTTTGATCAGTTAGAAACTGCGGAACAGAAACTGCAGGAATGTGCAGATGATGAAGCAAAAATAGTGAAAACAACAGCCCTGATCAGCCGTATCAGAAATGCGTATGAGATCAGAGAGACCGGTGTTTTCTTAAATGATGCGGAGAGACGACTGACAGAATTGGAACAATCATTAAAGACTCAGGAAAAACAGTTGCCAATATTGGAAGAAACGCGGAAAACAGCGGAAAATGCAGAGGAACAGAAAAAGCTGATTTGCGATCAGGAATTGCAGAATTGCAGTAAAATCTCAGAAAAAGTCCAGAAGGCACTGGAGATTTTTGAACAGATAAAGAGGCTTCATACACAGGCAGAAGTAGACAGGAAAAACTGTGCTCTGGCAACAGAAAACACAAAGAAAGTGCGAAAGCAGCAGGAGGCTCTGGAAGAGCAGGAAACACAGTGGAAAAAACAGAGTGAAGAGTTGGCTGAAGTGGATAAGAAGCTGGTACTCGCAGAGAATAAAAAGCAGGAAGCAGATGCGGTTTCAAAGGAGATCGTGGATGTTCAGAACTTGAGAAATCAGGCAGAACAGTGCCGCAAAAAAGCAATTAAAACACGAGAAACTTATGCAAATATAACGAAAAAATATAATGATGCAAACACAGAATACGAAGAAGTAAGACTGCATTTTTTGAATGCGCAGGCTGGTTTTCTTGCTGCAGAATTAGAATCGGGAAAACCCTGCCCGGTGTGCGGTTCTACAGAACATCCACATCCGGCGAAAAAAGATGTGGAATCTGTGGATATCTCTGAGGAAAAACTGCAAAATATGCAGACAAATGTGGATAAACTGCGTAAAGATCAGGAAAAAGCTGCTGGGGATGCAGCGGCGGCCAGATCAGAATACGATACACGAAAAGATACTTATATTGCCAGTGTACAAAAGCTCCAGGAACGTTTGCATAGAAGTGTTTCTTCTATAACAGAGCAGTCAAGTGTGACGGAAATGAACGATTCTCTGGAAAACTGGAAGCAGCAGCTGGCAGAAGAACTGAACAACTTACAGAGGAGTGCACGCCTTCTGGTAAAAATCCGTGAAGCACTTCAAAATATGGAAAAGCAGAAAAAACAGTTGCAGGACACTTATGATGAGTGTACAGAGAAAGAAAAAGCTGCTGTTGAAAAACTGGCAGGAAGTGAAGCCGCGCTGGAAAATGTAAAAGGGTCCGTTGAATTTAAGACCGAAGAAGAGGCAAGGGCGGCACTGCTTCAGGCTGAAAGCAGTAAAAACCAGGCAGAAGAAGTGTATCAGAAAGTTCTGTCAGAAGCGAAGAAAGCCGCAAATGCGCAGAAACAGGCAGAAACCCTGATCAGCCGTTACCAGCAGGAGATTCCGGAACAGAAGAAGTGTGTGGAAGATCGAAAAACTTCTTATACAGAAGTAATGGAAATAAAGCAGATGACAGAATCTGAATGGAAAGAGCTTGTGGAGACGTACAGCCGTGAAGCGGCAGAAGAGTTTCAGAAAACGGTTAATGCTTATTATGAAAAGAAGTCAGCAGCGCAGGCACAGAAAGATTCTGCAGAGAGCGCGATTGGAGAAGAGCAGAAACCTGTTCTGGAAGAAATTCAGAAAGAGAGAGAAGCTGCAGAGACAGAATATCAGGAAAAAGAAAAGATTTATAACCAATTGCGAATGGATAACAGGGATGACAGAGAGGTCTTTGACGCACTTTCCGGAAGGCTGGAAGAGAGAAAAACAATCGTGGAAGAACATGCGCGGATCGATACACTGTATCGGATGACTTCCGGAAACGTCAGTGGCTCACGTATGGATCTGGAAACTTATGTACAGCGGTATTATCTGGAACATATTTTATACGCGGCGAATCGACGATTTCAGGAAATGTCTGCCGGACAGTTTGAACTTCGGATGTATGATCTGGAAAAAGCCGGTGAAGGAAAGAACAGAGGACTTGATCTGATGGTGTATTCTACTGTGACAGGAAAAGAACGGGAGGTTCGTACTCTTTCCGGTGGAGAGTCCTTTATGGCGGCATTGTCGCTTGCGCTTGGAATGGCGGATCAGATTCAGCAGAGCTCTGCAGCAATTAATCTGGACATGATGTTTATTGATGAGGGCTTTGGTTCACTGGACGAACATTCACGCAATCAGGCGGTTCGTGTGTTGCAGGAAATGGCAGAAGGTTCCAGACTGATTGGAATTATTTCTCATGTGTCAGAACTGAAGCAGGAGATTGAAGATCAGTTGCTCGTAAACAAAGATGAGAATGGAAGCCATGTGAAATGGCAGATCAGCTGATTTTCGGTAAAAATATAAAAGCAGGGAATAGAAGTATTAGAGAATGTTAGGAGAAAAATGACAGAAGAAACTTTGGAAAAACTGGCACAGTTGCTGGAACAGGATCAATTTGAACTGCTCATTCCGGAGAAGATGCGGACAGAATCGGGAAGAATATCGGATAAGGCATCAGCCAGTATGGATATTCCATTGGTATATCTGATGAATGATGCGGTCGAGAGCTTTCTGGTTTTTCGAAATGTTCGTATGACGGGGGAATATCACAGCGATTATCAGGGAGAACTGCAGGCATCCATGACCAGGCAGGATGGCAGATTTGTGCTTGTCATAAAACAGGATGATACAGTGCTGACATTGTTTTTTGAGGATCTGGAATTGGAAGTCCATCTGTATGAATATGCATATACTGGTCATTTCTGGGTAAAAGACTATGAATATTTGCGACAATTGGAGTATCGCCTTGCGATTCTCAGGGATAAATATGATTATCTTGGTGAGGCATATTGCACGGAAGAAGAAATAAAACTGGCGGCACTTGTAGAATTTCCACCATTAAATTATTGCTGCTATCCGGCAGTACCGGAGAAATATATCGTGCCCAGAGAAAATCCCTGGATACCTTCTGAAAAAGCAATTGTTTATATGAAAGAACTGGCAGCGGAATGTGAGGATACTTCTTTACTGAAAATGTTAGAATTCTATAGAAAGCATCCTGCGAAATTCTGGGCGAAGAGACTTGCAGTTATGCTGCATCAGACGAAGCACAGCAGAATTGTAGATCTGTTGTCAGAGAGACTGCAGCAGGCAACGGCAGATTATCCAAGAAGATTTTTTGGAGATGATATGGAACGGAAGTATCAGCAAGCATTGGAAAGAGCAAAACAGCGTCAGAGGGAGTTGAAGAGCCAGGGAATTCGTGCAGATCTTCTGAGAGAAGAACCTTTTACGATTGCGCGTGATTCTTTGAATTATAAACTGTATCTTATGATATGGAAGGAACAGAAGGGGAACCGAGTAACAGAAATAGAAGAATATATCTGTGAATAATAGATTTTTAAAGCCAAAGCTGTATTAGCAGGAGAAAACCTGAAATACAGCTTTTGTTGTTCTTTTGAAATATGGAAAGTTATGCTTTTTTCATTTTTCCAAGTTCTCTGCGGGCAAAAACAACCGCCAGTACAAATGCAGCTGCGTCGGCAATCGGTCCTGCATACATAACGCCATCAATTCCCATAAACATAGGAAAGATAATGATCAATGGAAGCAGGAAGATCACCTGTCTGGTGAGAGACATGATGATACCGAGGCCAGCCTTTCCTATAGAAGTAAAAAATCCGGAGGACATCGGCTGGATACCATTTGCGAAAGTCAGGAGCATAAAAATCCTCAGATAATTTTCTGCGAATTTAAAGTACAGATCGCTTCCGCCGCCAAACATGCTGATAATCTGATGTGGAAAGATCTGGAAGCACAGGAAAAAGAATGTGGCAATGATCGTACATGCCGTTGCAGAATAACGATATGCCTGACGAACACGGTCGTATTTTTTAGCTCCATAGTTAAAGCCCCAGATAGGCTGTGCACCCTGGGCAATTCCAATGCAGATCGCAAGAAAAACCATATTTACTTTTGACACAATCCCAACGCATGCAATCGGGATATCACTTCCATAAACAGAAGACGCTCCGTAATAACGAAGAGTGTTATTCATTACAATCTGGACAGCACCAATTGCAATCTGGTTGATGCACGAAGCAAGTCCAAGCGAAGAGATTGCTTTGAGGTGGATCAGCTGAGGCTTAAACATATTTCTTTCCAGATGCATATGGCGAAATTTTGCAAAATAAAGTACAACCAGCATGGCAGAAATAAACTGGCCGATGACAGTAGCCCATGCACCGCCCTTGATTCCCCATTTGAAACCAAAGATAAACAGTGGGTCAAGAATTGTGTTGATGATCGCTCCGATCAGAGTGCAGACCATAGAATAAGTGGGACTGCGGTCAGCACGAATCAGGTGGTTGCCGCCGACGGATAAGGTGAAGAATGGAAGTCCGATAGCAATAATGCCTACATAATCGATTGCGTAAGGCATCACATTATCTGTTGCGCCAAAAAAGATAAGCAGTGGTTTCAAAAAGATTAAAATCGCTGCGGCAATGGCTGTACCTATAATAACAAGTGTCGATAATGCACTTCCTGCAATCTCGCTTGCTTTTCGTTCTCTTCCAGCTCCCATTTCAAGATTGTAGTTAGATGCACCGCCGATTCCGAGGAGCAGTGCAGCGGCGGTTGAAATGGTTGTGACTGGAAATGCGATGTTTGTGGCAGCATTTCCGAGCATGCCGACACCCTGACCGATAAAAATCTGGTCTACTATATTATAGAGAGCATTGACCAGCATGCTGATGATAGCTGGGATTGCAAATTTAGCAAGAAGGCGGCCGGTTGGAGCAATGCCTAATGGATTGCCGGCATTTGTATTTGCAGTTGAAGGACTAGATTGAGATTTCAAGATAAATGACCTCTTTCTTCTATAGTATAAGATGTTTTTTAAAAAGCCTGATTCAGGGCTGTTTATTAAGTATAACACAAAAAAATAAAAAAAGTTCAAAAAAATTGTTGACAGATTCTTTTTATAGTGGTATTCTAACTAAGCTGTCGCAAGGAATTGTTTCTTCTGAATAAACAATTTGAAAAGTTTTGAAAAAAACAAAAATAATTGTTGACAAAGAAACGA
>OIXA01005421.1_pt1 | contig 11388 bp, 12 predicted proteins | sample 1587721 | NCBI WGS metagenome assembly OIXA01 (sample SAMEA3888900, study PRJEB22519) | human gut metagenome | biome: human gut; feature: human-associated habitat; material: faeces | place: Denmark | collected 2013 | reverse complement strand
TTGTAAAGAGCGCCCGGCCAGTCCTGAATCATCATTTCCTCACAGCTGTCCATACTGTCAATCGGGAAAAGCACTCTCAGGGCTTCTGTATGTAATCCGGTGATTTCTTCCGGGCCTCCTTCGTAAAATGTGGTTTTCAGGATACGGTAGCAGATATTGTTATCCTTGTCGTTTTGGTCTCCGTAGGTCAGAGTGGCTGCGAGTTCTGTTTTGGAGACCTTCCTTACATCTTCTCCAAGAACTTCTTCTACACTCTTTTCAAAACAGTCAGCAAATTCATCGAAGTCCATTTCTTTTTTCTGATGTGAAGTCACAGCAATTATAATCCCAACTGCCACAATAATGACGGCAAATAGAATGGCTATTCGTTTCTTTTTATTCATGCTCTTCCTTTCCGAGAAAAATAAAGCGAAAACAGTATTCAATTCTATAAGTCACCAAAACTTTATGAGGTTAGAAGAACGTTACTTTTATCAAGTGAAGTTCACAACGAACTAATCAGAAGGACAAAATCCTGTCCTTATGTCCTTCACTGGAACAGTATTGGATATAAGCCCCATTTCATATGTGCACCACCAAGATCTCCCTGATTGATTCATTTTATTTTCTGTATCTTGAAAATTCACGCTTCCCATGTTAAGATAATTTTGTAATTATATTGTTTTGTTCTATCGAAACTGACTCATCCATTCCGGAGTCAGAAGAGGGCAGCGCAGCTGATCATTTGATTCGTGTGGCCTGAACGATAGGGCATTTTTTTTGCCATCGCATATTATGCGATGGTTTTTTTATGCCTAAAGAAAGGAGAGAGAAAATTGAAGAAAGGAGAGAAGATGGATAACGCACGCCTGGGAATACTTGATGATAAACTGGAGAATTTGACTACTCAAAGTATTCAATTATCTTTGTATCACAAGATCATGACAGCAAAAACGGTAGAAGAACTACGTAATCTTCACCTTGATCTTTCAGGCGTACTGGAAGTATTTTCCAACGTAAGCTTATTAGTCACAATCGGAGAAAATGACCGATTAATTCCTGATATGCTCGCTGGAATACTGGAGTATCTGCCACCAGCAAAGCATAATCGTCGTCTATTCATCTAAAAAATGAAAAATGGAAACAACTCTTATTTTTACCAGTGGAGAAGCTACCGGAAAAATGGTTATCAAAAGAGATGATGGATCTGTTGCTCAAAAAGAGATCCTGAATTCAACCATTCTGGAAGCGTTTCAAAATGCATCAACTATTGATGAATACTATGCAGTCCCCAGTTTGTTACAAAAATATGTTCCATCTGTAGAGGGTCTGTTATATGGCTGCAAAGAACCTAACTTGGTAAAAGGAATTTTTTTCGTTCCCGGAGATACCAGATATATGAATTTCTCCAAAGAACAATTTATTATTCCATACCCTTCCTGCCTATTCGTATTAGAAGCCACGAATGGCCAACTGGTATCCAGCCATTGTTATTGCACAGCAGAAAGCAAAATGGACGACTTAAAAGAGGATACCCGCCTTTTTGCGTTCCCATTTGGAAATGTCCAACCATCAGACGGCTATATTTGCTGGGGAACAAACCACCTGGGAGTAATCAATAGTTATTCAGATTTGAAAAATGCAATTATTACCTTTTTCAGTTCTGAAACAAATTCCGACTACGTAACAAAGGGATCATCATTTCAGGGATATAAAAACTATCGTTCTTTCTTATCTGCATTAGGCAGATTAAAGAAGTTTCCAGCCAAAGCCCTTGTCCCATCTTTCTATTGCAAGACTGTCGGATCACTGTTAGACAACTTTATCAATGAATATTAGAATGGAGAAATTAATCATGAATGAATTTGAATTAGGAACTGGTCTGTTCAGTTTCGGAAATTTTGAAGGATCAATACTGACCAAAAAAAAGCTGCCGAGAGTACCTGCCACCACTTCATCTAGTGAAGTGGCACAAACCGATCAGCAGTCCGCTTCTACTTCAGGCAGTAAAAAAAAGGATGGAATGTATCCTACTGATGCGGTAATCAGCTTGGTATTTACAAAACTGGAGTTGAATGCAACACTTTTTGGAGGCGCAGAAACTGCTACCGCCAATGAAATTATCCGGTTTTTACAAAAATCGTATCCTGAATACTCAAAAGAGCGGACTGAGTTGCAATACGACAAAAAACATAATATGATCATGCCAATCTTAAAATCAGGTAAACGGGGTTGCTACAAGCTGGAGGACACTGCTTTGTTTCGCAGAGAATCATCTTTTATGATGGATCTTACTGTCTATAAGAAAGCAGCCACAGGCAGTTTCTCCTGGAAGCTTCCAAAGATCCCTTTTTCTGTTTTGCATGAAATCATACATTTCTTTTGGGATGTTTACACATTCCAAAAAACTGAAGCTATTGCATTGATCTTTTATCATCCTGATAACGGATACTCCATACATATTCCCAGACAGTACGCAACACCTTGTACAGTGGAATTTGAAAGAGAACGAAGTAATGAAGAAATTCCTGTGATGGAGATTCACAGTCATGGTCAGTATTCTGCCTTTTGGTCAGCCCAAGACGATGCCGATGAACTCTCGCACTGCATCTATGGTGTTGCAGGCAATTTCAAAGATTTCAAGTATGACGATTCGCATATCATTACCCGCGCCGGAACCGGAGGACTTCATCTTCAGATCAATCCTGCAGATATTTTTGATTTTCCTGATTCCATCAATCAGATCCATGAATGGATGTCGTGTTTTAATCAACCAAACGGAGAAAGGAGCGGGAAATACATCTTATAGTTTCCCATGCTTAAAAATGAAATTTAATATAATTATGATCGGCTGTGGTGGAACTGGCGGCTGCTTATTTGGCAGGTTTATTCGCTTTTTGGCTGACTCTTATCTACCTGATACAGAAATCAGTTATTCCATTGTCGATGGGGATCATGTAGAATTGAAAAACCTCGGAAGACAGCCTTTTGTCACCGAAGATATAGGATGTAACAAAGCAGTCTCGCTGGCTACAGCAGCAGAAGAAACATTAGGCGTCCATGTAAACGCATATCCGGAATACATGTCAGAAAAAAATTATCTCGGGCTGGTTCGCCACTTTGATATCTATGGCTACCAGACTGTAAATATTTTAATTGGTGCAGTTGATAATCACGCATGCCGTAAGCTTATGCACGATATTTTTATCAACCATATGGGTACTAATTGCTGCTTTTACATTGATGCAGCAAATGAATACTCCAGTGGTGATGTTGTATTTGCCAAAAAACAAAACCAAGAAATCCAGGCACCGGATCGTTGTCACTATTATCCGGAAGTTCTTACCGATCAGGAAAAGCCTGTATATGAAAAGAGTTGCGAAGAACTGAATCTTTCATCTCCGCAGCATCTGGCCACAAACAGCCTGGCTGCAGATATCATATTTAGTTACTTGACGCAAATCATTACAGCCGGTGCAGCAGCAACCCTGGCTCCTGGTGGAATTGCATATTTTGATGCATTTCACTTCTTCAGCCGTTTTGATCCTTATAATGAGGCCAGATATGGTAAGATTGGATAGAAATACAAGGTATCAGATTACATCTGCATTGAAAACGTCTGCACTACGAAATCTTGAAAAAGTAGAAAGCTACGGAGTCTGGGATCTTACATTTGAGGAAACCGAAGATAACAAGATCAGCTCCCGGCTATGCCTATTGCTGGCGATTGCACTTGATCTATCATTGGATGGCTGTTCACCAATGGAAATCCCAATCTCATTCTTAACTTGCTGCTGCAACAATAGGGAAGATATTGATGATTTCACAATTGAAGAATCGTCCGATCTGTATGGTGAAATGCAATCTCTATCAGGAAACTTTTTTTATGCGATCCTCCAACAGACTTCCTGGAATATCAAGTATCTCGATGACTATTCCAGTTTAGATCTCCTGTCTGATGAAGAAGCACTGACATTGTCATCCCAGCTTCCATACCTGCTCAATTATGTGAGCTCTGTGAAAGATTATCCAAGCAAAGAAGAGTACGAACAGCTTTTACAACGGTTTAAAGCTCTGAACATAACAGAAATAAAATATTCGGAGTTTGAAGATTGTTCTATTTTATTTCTTTTCAACCCAGTAATCAAAAAGGCGATGGAGTTATGCAGGAATAATCCTTCATTAGCAACCCTTCCGGAAAAAAAGGAGATTCAGGACTATTTTCACTTTAAACTAATGCGCCGGTACTTTTATTATTCTTTTTCTACGGTCGAGACCGCGGAAATTGCTTATATATTCGGCATGTGCATTTCAGATGTTGAAGAATATTCTGATTTCTATTATTTATCCTGGGAAGCAGTAGTAGCCCTTGTATTGGCTGAAATGGCTGCTTTGGATATTATTGATTACGCAGAACGCACGAAGTTGGGTAGCTATAGCGAAAAAAATGTAGACAATCCGGTTAATATCAAATGAAATACGCAGGAGAAAAAATGAAAATCAAATTATTAAAGACAATCAAAAATTCCAGTGGTTTACCTAGACTGGAAAAAGTGAACTGCTATGATTATCACAATTTGAGTTGTAATCATCCAGATGATGTTCATGAAATGATGACTGACTTGTTTGCTCTTCATAAGCAGACAGAAGAATTTCTCTATGAGATCTGCCTGAATACCAGGGGCAACATCCTTGGAATTTTTGAGATTTCACATGGGACAGCAGATTGCACCTGCATCTCAGCCAGAGAAATTTTTCAGAAGGCCGTCTTATGTGGGGCCACCGCTTTTATCCTGGTACATAACCATCCGTCTGGAAATCTTAAACCGAGTAAAGACGACCAAAAGGCTATGATCCAGTTAAAACAAGCAAGCAAAATTATGAATATATTATTTATGGACAGCATTATCATAGGAAACGGTTTTTACAGTTTTATGGAAAATTCCAGTGAATTTTCAGCTTAAATTTTGTAAAAGTAATAATACCTGCATCCAGGATACAACTTGCTATTTATTCCTTCAGATGATAGAATCGAAATATAGTGGGAAGTTGTATCCTTATGCCAGGTATAGGTGATCCAACTGATCTTATCAGTTAGAGAAAGGAGTACACAATAGATGTCACAACTATTGAAATTACCGATAGGTATCGACAGTTTTGAAAAAATCCGTAAGAATCAATTCTACTATGTCGATAAAACCAAACTGATTGAACAACTTCTTGAAAGATGGGGGGAAGTAAATCTATTTACCAGACCCCGGCGATTTGGAAAAACTTTAAATATGAGCATGCTCCGCTATTTCTTTGAGATCGGCACGGATGCATCATTATTTGATGGGCTTTATATTGCACAAAACAGGGAAATATGTGAAAAATACCTTGGAAAATTCCCGGTTATCTTTCTGTCACTTAAAAGTGTTGACGGGCTCTCTTTTGAAGCAGCCCAATATCAGCTGATTGAAATCATAGCGACAGAAGCAGAGCGGTTTCATTTTCTATCAGAAAGTCCTAATCTTACTGAAAATGATAAAAAAAGATATGATGCCCTGATCTCCCTTCACAATGGACGGTATTCCATGGATAAGGATCTGATTCCATCATCATTATGGACATTAACACAGCTTCTGAGTAAACATTATAATTCAAAAACCATTGTCTTAATTGACGAGTATGATGTTCCATTGGATAAAGCTTTCCAGCATGGGTACTATAAACAAATGGTATCTTTGATACGTGGACTATTCGGAAAAGTATTAAAGTCGAATGATTTTTTGCAGTTTGCCGTTCTGACAGGATGTCTCCGTGTTTCAAAAGAAAGCATTTTTACAGGCCTTAATAATTTTAAAGTGCTGTCTATTACAGATATTCAGTTTGACGAACAGTTTGGGTTCACTGAAAAAGAAGTTAAAATGCTTCTCAAATCATATGGATTAGAATTTCATCTGGAAGAAATCAAGAAGTGGTACGATGGTTATCGATTTGGTGACGCAGATATTTACTGTCCATGGGATGTAATCAATCACGCTGACAGACTCTGCATTGATCCAAATGCCAACCCACAGTCTTACTGGAGCAATACAAGTGGAAATGATCTTGTAAAGCGATTCATTGATAAATCAGACAAAACAACCAAAGATGAAATTGAACATCTGGTTGCCGGTGAATCCATTGAAAAAAACATTCGCTTGGATTTGACCTATGATGAGATTGATCATAGTATCAATAATCTGTGGAGTGTCCTGTTTACAACCGGATATCTTACATTAGATGATAAGCCAAATAATAATATTTACAAGTTGAAGATCCCCAATGAAGAAATACGGGAAGTATACAAAAATCAGATTCAGGAGTATTTTAATCAGACCGTGTTACAAAATACGGACGAACTTAAGAGCTTTTGGGAATCATTGAAAACCGGAAATGCCAATGGTATTGAAAAATATCTAAAACAGGTTCTTGGTAATTCCATTAGTGTATTTGATATAAAAGGATCTCGAAAAGAAAATTCCTATCATTTGCTTCTATCTGGAATGCTTGTTGGTAATTCTTCTTGGGGAATTCGGTCAAATCGGGAAGCTGGTGATGGATTCGCTGATCTGATTATTGAAACTGAGGATCCCGACTCCGGTATTATCCTTGAACTAAAAAGCGTAGATAAAATCACCGATCTGGATAGTGCATGCGAAAAAGCAATGCAGCAGATACATGATCGAAGATATGATGAATATTTGCGCAACGAAGGCAGAGATGACATATGGGCATATGGTATTGCTTTCTACAAAAAACGATGTAAAGTAATTGTAGAAAAATTGTAGTACCAGAAATATGCTACACATTTACTTGTTGTATTGTTAATATTTTTCAGGAAAGAGAAGATTTTTTTTCCAGTTTATCGGAATCCGATTTTCGTATATAAAAAATGCGATTATTGGTGTGAATAAGTCAGAAAAGGTTGCTGATATTATCAGCAGCCTTTTTTTGTTAGAAAGGAGAAAAATAAGTATGAAATTATGCGAACTCAGGAAAAATCCATACACGGTTTCTGAACTGTACAAGATAGTAGAAGAAAAACTGAAAAAAGATGGAAATTGGCCAGAAGACATGATCGATTATGTGGCTGTAGACAATACAAATCTTGAAATTTTGGATAATGCCTTTGATGTGGTTCCACAAGTGCAGTATGGACCAGGTGAGGGAATATATCTTGATGTATATTTCATCGGCGCAGCATTTACACATGACAAGGTAGAGAAACTTCGGATTTGTACTGTAAAGACCTTGAATACATCTCGTGATGCCATGAGAAGAATGGCTGTGCTTGGTGCTGATATCGAGGTTGATCTGTCCGAATTTTTAAACAGGAACTCATTTGATTTTGATTGGAAATATTATTCCGTCAGAATCATAAAAGAAGATGGAACTGTGGGCTATGGGTATTCGTGTCCTTCTCTAAGTGTGGCAGAGCAGAAATTTGACAAGCTTGTACAAAATGGAGAGCAGCATGTTGTAATGCTCGACAAAACCACCAAACTGCTTCTGCAGGAGCATAAAAAAGGAGAGTAGACATGGAATGCTGGAATGTTGAAGAAATAGAGGATCTTCACAAACAGTTAAATGACTTGGAAAAAATTTCGAGTGCGACCAGGGAAGAAATTCGGCGGCTGCATCACGTCTGCAGGTCGAAAGAGGAAGAAATCGAATACTGGAAGAACAGGCATACGGATACCTGCAAAGAGCAGGAACAGCCGGTTTTTGTTCAAGAGGGACCTATGAGCCGGTTTTTGGTACAAAGACAAAAGGATGGGGAAATTGTTCCGACCCTAATGTCAGGAACTCAGTTAATCAATTACATCAATATGGCTGACTGCCATGGTGAATCATATGAAATTTTAAATTGTGATTCGCAGTTCGGCGAAGTATACAAGCTACAATACAAAGGCTGGCAGCCGAATTGTCTCATCGAACTGGTGGATGAACATGGTGAAGTAGTTGTGAAAGGTTACGGCGAGGATCATTAATGGGACGCATATTTGATTATGACGACGAAACGCATTTCACATACTTGGTGAATGCGCTTAAAGAAGTTCCGAAGACGCTGCTTGACTATCTGTCAGATGCGGCAGCGACTTATCATCAGCACGAAAAATCCATTAAAGAGAGGGAAGTCAAGGATGGCAAAAGATATCTGGACATTTCTACCTGCCATCTTAGAAAGGATACGCTGGATGGCTTACAACCGGACAAGTGGCCGTACAGTTACCCATATGAAGATGGCGTGTTCATTACTGTGTGTGATGACGATTATAATATCCTGGCTGATTTTCCGAAGGATCTTCAGATCCTGATAAAATACGCATGGAATCATAATATCGAGCTGATTCGTTTGGATCGTGATGCGGTTGAGAGTGAGATGCTTCCGCAATACGACTGGAAGAATTAAATATTGCAAATATAATGGGGAGCTGGTGTAAACCGGCTCCCTAAATTTTTATATTAAAAAAAGTGGAAATTTCACGTACTTAGGGCTAGCCGACGCGTTAGCGTCTTGGTACAATATAATTATTATGACTTGCTAAAAAAGATACTATTTCCATAATAGAGAGATGTAGGAGAAGTTGTGAATATATAAGTACTGCTTTAAAAATTCGACAAATTAGCTTGATATAAGAAACATTAAATTGGGGAAGGACCGGGCTATGATATTATGAGCCCGAAACAGGAATAACGCACTTAAGTGCCTATTACCTGCAATTGTACGGGGGATAATTGTGATAAGTATTTTACCAAGTGCAATATCGAATGAACAAAGCTCAGCGAGTTTATCTCAAATAATTCGAACTTGCTGACAGTAGAGGAGACGAAGGAGAAGATTTGAGACCTTGGCTTATATTCAGAAGAAATTGAAAAAACGGCCTTATATATTTTTTGAAAGATTCCAAATGATAAAAGGTGTTATCTAGTGGGGAAATGGCTAAATGGAAAAGTTTCTAATTATTATGCCTGCTTATAATGAAGCTAAAGGCATAGAATCTGTATTGAAAGGTATGGAGTCGTTTAAGGATTTTACAGTAATTATCAATGACGGTAGTACGGACGAAACCTGGGATATTATACAAAAGTGTGGTTTTAAGGGGATTAATAACGGCAAAAATTACGGAGTGGCGTATAGTATCATTCGGGGCTTTTGTTATGCTGCGGAACACTACATAAAAAAGGTAATTATTATGGATGCAGACGGTCAACATAATCCTGCGTATATTCCACAGTTTTTAGAGGAATTGGAAGAACATGAGTTTGTATTCGGCTGCCGATTTTATAAAGAAGAGCCGGTCCCAACGAATAAATGGGCATCGAATTTATTTGCATCGGCTTTATATGCTGAGTTGACAGGACGGTATTTTACGGATTTAGCCTGTGGATTTAAGGGTCTGCATATGGACGAAGACCTTATAGCTGCAGTTAAAAATTCAAAGGGGTTTGGGATCATATATGATATTGTGAGTTATGCGTTGAACAAGCAGTCTGATATTGGAATAGTACCGGTGGAAGCAATATATTTTTATGATGAATTGCTTTACACGCCTGCAAAAGAAATATTTGGTTTACTGGAAGCCGTTGATCACTTTCGGCAAATGTATGGTGGAAAAACTTCTGACTGCATGGAAATCCTGATTCAGAATGTCAGGCAGGCAGTATCACGTAGAGACAAGTTCCATGCACATATTGCTTCAACAGATTTTTGGGCGTTTCCAATTTGCGAGGATGGATATTTGTTTCAAATTGATCCAAAGGATATCTGGCGCTGGCTTAAAAAGAGCAGTTAATTAGGGGGAGGGGGGATATAGATGTATACGAATTTTAATTTTCATCCAAAGGCAAATACTCCGCCGCAGCATGTAGCGATCATACCGGATGGGGGGAGACGCTGGGCAAGGCAACATGGAATGTCGTATAAAGAAGCGTATCTGATTAGTGTAAAAAAAATGATGGAGATGGCAGAAGCCCTTTATCAGGATAGAGTAAAGTATATAAGTTTGTTTTGTGCCAGTACGCAAAATTTTCTTAGGACAGAAGAAGAGATTCAGAACTTTTATGAAGCAGGGTTTTGGGGGGTTAAAGAGGTACTGGGACCTTTTGCGGTATATCATCATATTGATTTAAAGATTGTTGGAAAGTATGATGAGCGATATCGAATGCCAGAAAGAAATCCAGAATTCATACAGTCTGAGAAAAAGCTGTTCATATGTTTTAATTACAGTTCTTTGGATGAAATTGAGGTTGCGGTTGAGAGAAAGAAGAATAAGGGAGAATCTTTTGTAAATTATTTGGAGATTCCACATCCAGTTGACATATTGATCCGCACCGGCGGAGCCCAGACATTGAGCGGTTTTATGCTGCCGCAGCTTGCATTTGCCAGACTGTTCTTTTTGAACAAATTGTTTAATGATTTAACAGTTCAAGAGGTCAGGGATATTGTGAGGGTGTATAGGGAATACGGATTGAAATATGGAGAATAACGATGCCAGAAAAGAAAGATATTAAGGATTTGACTATATGGGTTGGGGCAGGAATTTCTATGGAATCACCTTCTTGCCTGCCTTCGGGAAATCGATTGACAGAGTTTGCCTTTGATCAAGTAATATTAGGAAAAGACAGATTTTTGAAAATATGGAATGCGATTAATTCCTATGAAAAGCGGTACTGTAATATAAGTACGACGAGATTTCCGCGCTTAGAATTACTGCTTTCCAGCATTGCATATATAGAAAAATTTTTTATGGGAAAAGAAGGCCTAAAGGGATATTTTTTGAGTGGTCTAAAGGCATTTGATCAAGTTCCATTTAATCAAAATCATATGCTGGTGGCGGTATGTGCGCATGCCGGTGCCCGTGTTATGACTGCTAATTTTGATATGAGTATAGAACGGGCTTATGAAAGTTTATACGCAGAAAAATGTGATCAGATTATTCATTTTCATGGAACTTATTTAAGCGGGGATAAAATAGGCGCAACCATTGAAAATATTACTCATGTGGTAAATAAGTCGGTAGAGCATAAAGTAAAATCCAGTTTTAATCTAGGGCGAACAAATTATTTTTATGGCTATAGCTTTTCTGATATGTATGATATAAATGAGACGATATATAGTTTGTATTCAGACGAGCGGATAGGCAACAAATATACACAAGATAATTGGGTCTGCAATCATATGGGATTTGACCGGGAACTGAAATGGAAGACAAAACAAGCATTTCGTAATAAAGGAAATGTACATATATTTGAGGCTCATACAACAGAAGCATTGAAGAACCTTTGTCGGCAATATTCTCTAGATATTCCACCCAAGGTTATAGAATTAGAAAAAGGAGTTCAAGAACAAAGTTATGATTGGGAAAAGCTTTTTCTAAA
>OIXA01005415.1_pt1 | contig 11391 bp, 9 predicted proteins | sample 1587721 | NCBI WGS metagenome assembly OIXA01 (sample SAMEA3888900, study PRJEB22519) | human gut metagenome | biome: human gut; feature: human-associated habitat; material: faeces | place: Denmark | collected 2013 | reverse complement strand
TGATGATATTCCTCTGCAGAGTAATAGTTATCAAGTGGTAATACTTCGATGGCGAAGGGTTTGCTTTCAAAGGATTGAGCACGAGCTAATGTAGTTTCAATAATTGCTTTATCAGCACTATCTGTATAGTATATACCTGTCCGATACTGAATTCCTTCATCCCCGCCTTGTTTATTGATACTAAATGGATCGATAGCACGCAAGAAATACTGAATTAAATGATCTAATGATAATATATCGGTATCATAGATTACTTTTAGTGCTTCTACATGGCCACTGTCATGACATACATCTTCATAACTTGGGTTGGTAGTAGGGCCGTTGGCATAGCCCACCTCAGTCGAAACTATGCCGGGAATTTGGCGAATATAACCTTGTAATCCCCAGAAACAACCACCACCTAAGTATATTGTGCGCTCTGTCATTTAATCACCCCATACTTCGTGTGCGATTTCTTTAACTAATGCCAATTTATCCCATTGTTCTTCTTCGGTTAATTGATTGCCGATTTCGCAGGATGCAAATCCGCATTGAGGGGATAGGCAAAGTCTTTCGAGAGGAATGTATTTCGTAGCTTCCTTAATGCGAGCCTTAATCACTTCTTTATCTTCTAGTTGTGGACGTTTTGTTGTAATGAGGCCTAATACAACCTTTTTATTAGGAGACACTTCGCGCAATGGCTCAAAACCACCAGAACGATCATCATCAAATTCTAGATAATAGGCATTTACATTTTCCTTTGCGAAAAGTGTCTCCGCTACACTATCATATGCACCGCTGCTTGCATATGTAGAATGGAAATTTCCTCTACATACATGTGTATTAATCACAAGATCCTTTGGAGCGCCCTCAATTGCCTTATTGTTAACATCAAGCAGCTGTTCTTTAATTTTCTCAAGACCTGCCTTTGTTGTTCCAAAAAATACCGGTGCACTTGGATCAACAACCATTCCCCAAGAACAGTCGTCAAGCTGAAGATTTCTACATCCCGCTGCGTAAATATCTTTGATAAATGCACGATATCCTTTTACAATATCTTCTGCTACCTGTTTTTGTGTGTCATAATACTTTGAAGTATTTTCCCATGCAAATGGCATGATCATCTGCTCTAAAAACTGTGCTGGTGCCGGAATAGTCAACTTTGCAACTGTATTTTCATCCTCAAATTGATTCACAAATTCAAAATGACGCAGAAACGAATGATTGTTATTGTAGGAAATCTTTCCTGTCAGGTATGTATCATCTATCATAGCTGCCTCACCGTGAAATGGCAATCCTGTTTTTGTCTTGGTGTGACCAACTCCGTTGAACTCCCAAAAGAAATCTAAATGCCATGTTGCGCGGCGAAATTCCCCATCTGTGATTACATGGTAACCTGCTGTTTTTTGTTTTGCAATCAAATCTTCAATGCAGGCATCCTCAACTTTTACCAGCTCTTGCTTTGAAATGGTTCCAGCCTCAAACTGTTTTCTTGCTTCTTTTAAAGAAAGCGGACGCAAAAAGCTTCCTACAAAATCATAGCGAAATGGTGTATTCATGGCAATCCTCCTGTATTTTATAATAAAACTCTATTATTGTTCTTAACGCTGCTATCATACAGGATTTTTTATCATTTGTATAATACCTTAATTCACTGCTAATCATAGTTTCAAACTATAGTAAACTAGTCATTAGTGCACAGTCTTGTTTGTTTAGGATGCCTGCCTGTGTAAAGAAAAGGTATATTACAGTTTGCTTTTTTCTGTTTCTTCTATATCTTCCTCTTTTGTATATTCCTCTATTTCTGTCTTTGTCACCTGCTTGATATTTTGTTTTTTCAGGCGCAGATATACAAATTCCCGAAAAATAGTGTATAACACTGACAACAGCGGAATGAAAACAAGCATTCCAACTATTCCCATAAGATTTCCACCAATCGTAACTGCCGCCAAAACCCATATTGAAGGAAGACCTACAGATTCGCCAACAACATGAGGATATATCAGATTTCCCTCAATCTGCTGCAGCACAAGAAATACTATTACGAATAAAATTGCCTGTTGTGGGTTTACCATAAAGATTAAAAAGCTTCCTACTGCACATCCGATGAAGGCTCCAAAAATAGGAATTAATGCCGTAAACGCAATTAAAATTCCAATCAAAAGTGCATATGGCATTCTCAAAATACTTAACGTAACAACAAACATACTTCCTAGAATCACAGCTTCTAGACACTGGCCTGCAAGAAAGTTTGCAAATGTCCGATAAGTTAGAGAACATACTTTAAGGAAAGCGTCTGCTTTTTGTCTTGGAAGAAAAGCAAAAAATACTTTTCTGATCTGTATATGCAGCTTTTCTTTCTGAAAAAGAATATAGCAGGCAAAAGAGAACGCAATGAAAAAGGTCGCTACTCCACTGACTATGGAACCCACTGCTGACATTGTCGTATTCATCATATTTCCCGCACCGTTTCCGAGAAGGCTTATTCCCCACTTAATCGCCTGATCTGGATCAAACTCTATTTGATCTACCAGATTCATAATTTCCTGATTATTATGGAAAAATTCTCCAATCCAACTTTGCATCTGCGGAATAAAATCATTAATGCTCGTCACCAACGTTCCCATTGTCCGTGTAAGCTGCGGAATCACACCGAACATCACCAATGCGATCACACCAACTACTAATACAATAGTAAGAATCAAGCTTATCGGTCTTTTCAATTTTCTAACTATCTTATTTTTCTTTTTTACATTTTCAAAAATTTTCTTTTCCAAAAAGCTCATTGGTACATTGGTAAGAAATGCGATTGCTCCACCAAGCACAAACGGAAATATAATATCCCATATTGTTTTTAGCACACCAAGTACCACATCAAACTTCCACAAGGCGACCACAAGAAGTGCCGTAAACACAATGAGCTCCCGGATTTTTTTAATAGACATTTTACTTAGATCCATTATTTTTCCTCCTTCTGATAAAAAAAGAAACCTTTATTGCATGACAAAACATGCAATAAAAGTCTCACCAGTTCCTTGCAGTGCCGGATGTCTCCACCGTACTGACGACACTGCAAACGTATGTTTTAAAACGCAGGTTACTCCCCTTTATTAGAAGTGATTGTACAATAAAATCTGTATATTTGTCAAGCACCCCAAAACGTATACACATCTTTCGCAAAGTGCTTTTTCTTCTATATCTTACTATCTTTTTCTTGATTTTTATTTTTTGTTGCTCTACAACTTGAGCAGGTATATCCGGTAAAGATTCTTTACGAATAGCGCTCGAATTGCATTGAGAACGGCAATAATCATTACGCCTACATCGGCAAATACCGCCAGCCACATACTTGCCAGACCCAAGGCTGCCAAAACCATCAGAGGGACAGGAGCACCGGCTCTTTTATTGGGTACACTGGCTCAATTAGTGTCCCCGTGGTATTTCGGTATGATAACAGCTTTTATTCCAAAATGATACAGCAAAAGCTTGCTGCCAATCACTCTTACAACGGTCACTCGATGGCTGAAAATTGTAAGAGTACCTGGCACTGCGTCTTACGTATCTGCCATCTTTCTTGCTTTTTTTTCAATTTTTTTCTTTTTTATTCTTTATTGTAGCTCATTTTTCATATTTAAGCAATAAAAATAAGCCCTGCAGTTTGATCTGCAAGACTTATTTTCATTACGCCACGATCGACGCATAACGCTCACTTCCAAGCGTTTCCATCATTAACTTATATGGTGACAACTCGTTTCCTGCAATCATTGAGAAAAGTCGCGGTGTTACACCAGAAACCAATGCCACGCCCTGCTCATTCATTGTAACTGGCTGCTGACGATTTCGGCTTCCCACATTCCAGAATACGATTTCTGGAAGTTTATAGCCATATGCCTCATATCGTCTGCGTGCATTCTCAAAATTTGTTTCCGATGCATTTGTGACACACACATTAAACTCCATGTCGGAGATAATGACTAACTTGCCCGGAAGCTCCTTCTGTGGAAGCTTATTTTTAACTGCTACACACAAAATCAACTGAAATACCGCTTCAAGATTTGTGTCTGCTATTTCATCAAAGGTCAGTATATATCGAAGCTTATCAACAAATGTTTCTCCCTTTAAGCGAATCAATTGCGGACGCTCTGAAAATTCAATAAAATGATTACGAAAACGTCCTTTGTTATGTTCGGCCAAATATAACCCCAGTGAAAGAGCAACCGCTGCTGGCAAACCATAACTACTATGCATTGAGCCAGAAGTATCAACAACAGCAAGCATATCCTCATCACTGCAAAAATCTAGTAACGATGCCCATGATGCATTCAATGCATCTTTTTCACTCTTCGACATTGTTTCTAAGCTTGGGCCATTCCAATTCCAAGTCATATATGGGCGAATCAACTCATATGGTGCAACATTGTCCGCGTGAAGCGTTGCTTTTCCCTGTAAAACATTATTCAAAAACGTCATATATCGCTCTTGGTCATTGCGAATAAAAGCCTGCTTGTACTTAAACATCGCTCTGGACGGCTGTTTTTCATAGTCAAACGTATAATCACGTGTACGCAAATTATTCTCAATGATATGAATCTGCGCTCGAAGCGCGCTGAGCGCCTTACGGTAAGAAGCATCGTTCATACCGAACGCTCTGGCCACTCGTTTTGCCAGATAAACCGTATCTTTGCTTGATGTGTTGACGGATGGAAGCCACTTCGCCAGAAGTGATACCTCCCCGTGTTTGTCAAGGTTCGCTAAATCATTGTCAAATTGTGCCTTCAAAAGATCCAGCATTTCCCGCTCGCAAGCTGTATCCATCAGCACCAGGTAATCGTCGTAGCGCCCATACTCTGCTATGTACGCCAGGTTTTGTCTCACTGAATATGGCTCATTTTCTGCCAGCCACGAAAGGATGACGCGAAACACTCGTCTTTCGCCTAAGCCCCCTCGGATGTCTCTGGCAAAGAACAAGATCTTCATCGCCAGATCTGCATTCTCCGCATAGGCTCGTATGAAACGCGAAACGATTTCGTCCTCGTAGCTATTACGAAGTGCCCCAATCGTTGCAAACAAATCCAGACAGTACGAATTTGTTGAGGCATAGGTGGCAGCGCCATTTTCAGTTGTCGTTATGTTGGCTTCCTGATTAATAAACTCTAACATGACAATCTCCATTCTTTTGTTGTGAAAGGGTCAAAGGGTCATGAGCGGGAAGCAATCAAATAAACACAAGACGCACACGGCTTCTTTTTTTTCGCCGAAAAACCTTTCTAAATAAGATTTGCTGTATGCGTCTTTTCGTTTACAGTGCTTATATTACATCAAAAGGAAAGGATTATCACTGAAAAAAAGTTGCGAACTTTCAATTTATATATTCTCTTTGCTGCATCAGACGTTTTTTCATCAGTTCTACAAAATGATTCGGCTCGACTACTCGAACCATTGGACCAAACGAGAGAATTCGTATTACCATCTCCGTTTTATCCTTCCTGTCATAATAGACGATTACACGATAATGCGTCTCGTCAAGTTTTTCTGCCTTTTTCTCAAAATGCGCAAAATGAAGAAGCACACGCTCAAGTGCCCGACGCTCATCCGTCAATTCAATTACCACATGCCTACGTCCATCTGTATTTTTATTTTCCTTATAGGCTTTATAGAATGCATTACTTCTTACACAATCAATAATTCTTCCAAGATTGATACTTCCGTCAAATGGAATCCCTTCTCCAATCAATCGAAATTTATCATCCTTTTCTGAATATTCAAGATATTGGGGAGAAATTATTTTTCGAACCGGATTCCCTCTTCGATTTGTCCACTCAATCTCAAGTGGATACTCATTTTTTACTGCGTCCAAAATCATTCGAAAGTATTTTTGATACTTCTTATCCTCATAAGGATCACCGTCCGTATATCGGTCAAACACACAGACATCCTCTGGCAAAAATAATGGCTCCACATCATCAAAATCAAATTCAGATGGTTCATCCAGAAAAAGTCGAATCCTAGGATCATTTTTAATTGCTTTCAGCCAACGTTTTTCCAATATAGTAAGTGGCATCGTCGGTGCATTTTTAATGGGCGTTGTCCCATCGGATCGTAACACTTTCCAATTTTGCTTGCGAATTGCCTGCGAAATTTCTAAGGAGCTGTCGCTAAAGGCATACTCTTTTATAATTTCTTCAATCTGTGTCGATTTGATTGGATGGCTAATTACCTTATTTATAATACAAGCAACCGTATTATAATACGCACCGTACAACTCACTAAATAGCATGCTTCTCACCACCCTTTTGTTCATTCTGATCATTTAGTCCATATAGTTCATACATTTGCCCTAAATCATTCTTAAATTGTTCTTCCAACGTTTTATTTGAAAACTGAATGTCTGTAATACGACAGATAAACGTCCGAATCCATGGAATCAGCTCATTTGCATCATAAACATCTGCCGAAAAGCGACTAGTATGTGCATCTAAATGTTCGACTATTCCACAGCGCTTTTCCCGCTCAAGCCTTTGTGGAATAAAAAGCTCATCACTTCTATAATGAACCGTGAACGTAACATGCTCCATACGTGCTTGACTTTTACTCTGTGTGCTGACACCCCAGATATGCGTCATCATATCATCCAATTTTGCTCGCAGTTCGTCAAAACGGTCACAGTCCTTTTCTGCTGCAACATCTTTTGTTTTAACCGAAAGGATGTTATCAATTCGATATGGCGAAATCGTATCAAAATGTGATACATATCCCATAAGATACTGTCTTCCATTTTGCACACTGATCATCACACGAAGAGGAACAATCGAATTTTTCGTTTTCCGTCCATTCTTTCGGTTAATCACAGTAATCGTAATGGTCTGTTTTTTTCGCATTGCATCAAAGATTTGACAGAGAATATCACTATCGAGCGTGCTCGTTATGTAGTGATGTTTAAAAGCAAAACAATCCTTATGAAGATAGTTCGTTGAAGATTCAAAACGTTCATTTTTTATCTTATCCAAGAGAAACGAACCAATCACACCACATGGTGCTGTCTCTGAAAAGAAATCTAGCAGCTTTACATCAGGAAGCTTTGCACTCTTTGTCCGTCGGTAATACACGACTTTTCCCTGTTTGCGGCTTTCTATAATGCCTTCTTCCACGTATTCCTTTAGCTTTTTGCGCAGCGTTGAAGAATCAATATCAAATGTGCCAATCTCTCCCACATAACTATTCACAGTCTCTACAAGCTCACCAAACGACACCTCTTTGTCTGGTGATGAAAGAATATCCATCAAAATAAAATGCATCGTTATATCGCCATCTGTAAAACTTTTTGCTTTCCATGCATTGTAGAGTGGATTGTGCCGAGTTAGCCGAGTGTCAATGGAAAGGAATACATGCTTTCCCTCTGATGTCCAGTCAAACTTCATGTAATCATCCAACCAGCTTTTAATGCGACGATGCTCATCATCGTAAGAGCGAGCACTTTTATTTGTATACTCTTCTCTGCTCTTGAAACCATAGACATAGAACTCACGCATATAATCACGAATTCGATTAAAATTCTTTATCAGTTCTTTGTACGCCATCGTTTCTTCCTCTTTATCCTTTTATTTCTGACTTTTTCGATTTTGCTGATAAACACGAATTGTACCGTTTTCTATCACAAGTGCACTGAGCTTTTGACCGTAAACACAACCAGTATCCATATTTATGCAGCCCTGCTTTGGCAATTCATAAGTTTCTCCTGGAAGCAGTTGAAGCTTTGTGCTATCTGGACTGCGGTATGTTACTTCCTCTGTCTCAGTATGTCCGAAAATGACAAGCTTTCCATCATACTGACGACCATGCGCCATCTCTCGATCCCAGATCAAATCATGTATAGAATTTTCTTCTGGCTTCTCATGCACCAATCCGGCATGAACAAAAATGGCATCCTCATTCTCATAATACGGACACATTTCATAAAACCAACGAAGCTGTTTTTCCAGGTCACAGTGATGCTCCTCAAAGGAATCGAGTGTCGTCTGTCCCTGATTTCGCATCCATCTGGCATAAACCACTGGATCATAAAATGAGTTCATCATCATGTCATCATGATTGCCCAAAATCATAATACAACGCTCTCCCATCTTACGCTTCAAGCTGCGAAAGCGATCAAATACGCCAAAACTGTACTGACCACGATCCATCAAATCCCCCAGGCAGATCAGTTTGTCTGCCTCTGAGTCAAATCCTGCCTGCGCCAATACACTTTCAAGTTCCTCTAAGCATCCATGAATATCTGTTACAACAATTGTTTTCATTAGTAGTTCTACTGCGGCAAGCCGCTCATCCTTTCTTTATACGATAATGCAACTTTATTTGGGCAAGGCACAAAGTTTCAAAAATAGAACGATGCCTTTTTATAGTATAATGTAATCACCACAAAAACATTACGAAAGAAGGCATCGCTCTACGTATAGCAGTATACAGTATTTTACAGAAAAAGTAATCCCCAAATTGGAAAAAAATGAGAAGATTTTTTGAAGAATCAAACCAAATTCGAAAGCATTGATTGTAAGAGTACCTGGCATCATGGCTTACCAGTTTAATTTTTCCATTCTTAATTTTTCGCAGTTTCATCCGCATTGTGCGCGCAATCCTGTCCTGCATGTGCCGCCTTAAACTTGCGGTTGTTCTCTACCATCTCCTCAAATGTCACAGGGCGATAATCATTCACATCCACACCGGCATTCAGCACTCGTTCCCGGCGCTGAATTAACGGCCAATAATCTGAATTTGTGTCCGCACCCCCTACGACCATTCTAGGCTTGGTACCTATCACCATGGTCTTACACCAAATGATCCTCATTAACCAGAAGAATATCGGCACTTTCCTTTGCAATATCCAGCATACGCTGCGTAAAGCCACTTTTACTAAATACGCCATAGATAACCTCATACCCCGGAAAAGCCTTGCGAATTTCTGTAGCATTATTAACTTTTTCTTTTAATGCGAAATACACTTGCGCATCTACCGGTTTCGCATGATATTTGCACTCTCCAGCAAATACTCGCTTGTTTTGATGATCTACGGACACTACATCAATTTCCGTATCACCATCAAAATCATTCAACCAATAGGAGCCGCTACGGGATGGTGTAAAAGTAATCTCCTCATTCCTGCACAGCTCCACAAAAATAGTCTTGCAGATGTCCTCATAAACAAATGCTACAAATTTCTCCCGAAAATCCTTATGCATCTCATCCAGTACAATCTGCATATTGTCCAATTCCAGCTCTCCTTTGTAGGGATAAACATAACGGAACCAGAAACGGATAAAATTATCTGCAATGAAATACAATCCTTTGCGAGATTTTTCCGGATTCTTTTCTGTTATCGGCATTCGCTTCTCTATAAAGCCCAAATCTAAAAGTGTAGACAGATATGGCGTCAGCGAAGATGTTTCTTGTCCAAGTATGCCGGCAATCTTGCCAAGTTTATGATTTCCATCCGCAATTGTCTTAATGATTGAAAAGTAGTTAACTGCTGTCACGGACTCGCTTTTCAACAAGAAATTAGGTTCCTCGTATAAGAAACCACTTTTGGACAAAACAGTATCTTTGAGCTGTTCTTCCAAAGGACGTCCATCTTCAAAAAACTCCAGATATTTCGGAATGCCGCCTGTTACGGCATACTGTTCTACAGCCTGATCAAAAGGCATCTTCTGAACAGCATATATATCCGTAAACGGCAATGGTGCCAAGCGCATCTGTGCTGTCCTGCGACCATACAAAGGACTGTCATAAGACAGAGCATGTTTCTGCATCATGCTGATGAAAGAACCTGACAGGATCAACATCACATTACTGTCTTTCAAAATCTCATCCCAAACATTTTGCAAGATAGATGGAAAAGCCGAATTGGTTTTTACAAGATACGGAAACTCATCAATGACAAGTACCTTCTTTTCTTCTGGCTTATAGTCAGCAATCACTTGAAACAAATCCACCCAATCTGTAAATACTGCTTTTTGCAGTAATGTATTTTTCGTTGTACGAGCCACAACACCCGCCAGTCGCTTCATGCTCTGGCTTTCCAATTCCTCTGTGGCAAGAAAATAGAATGCAGTTTTCTCCTTCAAGAATTCTTTAATAAGCGTTGTCTTTCCAACCCTACGGCGGCCATAGATAACCACAAAGCTGCTATCACGGTTATATTCTGCATCCAGCTTACTCAGCTCGCTTTTTCTGTCTATGAATCTCATACGTAGGCCCTCCTTATAATAAATTGAATTATGATAAATTATTTTATGATAATCTTATTTATATTATACATCTACTAGGCAGAAAGTCAACATTCTTTATTGTGCGTTCAATTGTACGAGTACCTGGCACTGCGTCTTACATAATTAAATATTATGATTTTTGGGGGACACATATTAAACCAGCAGGGACACTTTAAAAGCCAACGTTCCTGTCACCATGGCTTCTAACTCCCTCAAAAAACGCAAGCACCCCATCCTCAACTGCCAGCTGCTCTAACTCCTCTTTTGGCATGTCATAATAATATTTTCCTGTTTTCAGATCTAATGAAATACAGTCCAGTGGAAATCCTGCTTTCCTGATTTTACTATGAGGTGTATCTGTCAGAAGAAATGGTTCGCTTGCAATTGAAGGATCCATAGTTTCAAAAATCTGTGTTTCATCCAGTACAAGACAGATTGCATTTTGGTAATATGCGGTAAGATTCCCGTACTGTTTTGCCAATCCTGTATAATATGCAATCATTTCATCATCTGACAGACAGCGTCCATTTACATTGCGAACATGAACTCCAGGCTGAATTTCATCTGGAACCTCATCAAAATACAGGCCAGAATCGCAGGAAAACACTGGCATTTTAAATACCTGATAATACGCCATTGCTTTCTGTCTCGCATTTTCTAGCGGCGTATTTCCAGTTTCTGGCACGCTTGGAACCGTGTATCCTTCCTTTTTCAGATCTTCTAGTCCAATAAGATTAATTCCAAGTGGCTTTAATCGAATTTTCATCACGTTCAGTTTTGCCTGGTTCCCCGTTCCAAATAGTAACTTCATATTTATTCTCCTCTATACTTTGGCAAGATCATAAGCTAATCTAGCATATTGATTAAAAAAAGACCCAGAAGGTATAACCTTCTGAGTCTTTGAGTTCTTGATTGTATGAGATAAAATCTCGTAATTATCTCTTGCTGAACTGTGGAGCACGACGAGCTGCCTTTAAACCGTACTAAACATCTCTATGGTGCGTTTTTCCTTGATATTACGGGCTTTTTCGCATTTTCTGTTGTTGGTTGTCCTATTCCTTAACCATAGAAATCGGTGATTTTTCATCGAAATTCTCCTGGTTCAAAGCATCATTCACTACCTCGAAAAGTTCCTCTGGTTTATTATACTTGA
>OIXA01005405.1_pt1 | contig 11404 bp, 10 predicted proteins | sample 1587721 | NCBI WGS metagenome assembly OIXA01 (sample SAMEA3888900, study PRJEB22519) | human gut metagenome | biome: human gut; feature: human-associated habitat; material: faeces | place: Denmark | collected 2013 | reverse complement strand
AAATTAGCAGAAGTATGCAAGGAAATGGCCATCAGTGAAACCGTGTTCCTCGTGGGGAAAAAATCTTTCATCGCTATCAATATAGACAAAGGAACTTTTGATATTGCTAACGACAAGGAAGATCTTCAATCATTCACGTTCAAGTATTCCCCAGCCTTTGAAAAAGACTTGATATTCCTTTCTGTTGGTGCAAGCGAATCTTATTCAGATAACGATTATAATGAAGATTATGACTAGCCTGGAAGAATTAAAACAATTGATCGACTATATTCATCGTCGATTACCGTCCGAAGAGAAAATCGACGCCGCGGAACATAATCGTATCCTAAAAACTCTTGTTGACACGCTGGCCGGAATCGGTGCGAACGTATTTTTAGGCATCACCACACCCGAGACTATACCGGAACAATCCCCGGCTATCAAATGTTTTTACCTGGCAACAAAGAAAGGGAATTACCCTCATTTCGGAGATCTTGTTATAAACAGTCCCCTCGCAGTAATCTACTGGAACGGCTTTGACTGGGAAAAACATGAAATCGAAGTTTCTGTAAACGTAAATGTAGACATTAATGATTTCGTTGATTTAAGTAATTTCGCTAAATTAACGGCAGATAACGAGTTTGTTGGAAATCAAAAAATAATAGGCTCTCTCGAAATTGGAGAAACTCGGGGAAAACTTCGTCCAGCAGTAACCCGCAACAGAGAAATGGCTGATGGTAATGCAACTGTATGGGATGACTTATTGAAAGTAATCAAAACTGTTAAACAAGTACCCGATTCAAAACTATTTAATGAACACGCTTGGGAAGACTGGTTTAATCAGGCACTTCGTACTTTCGATGATGTGAAATTTAAGAGTCTTAAATCTACAGAATTCGAAACCAAGGTGAAAGGATGGATAATAGACGCCATGGGTGACGCGGAGTTCCGTAAACTAATCCTTCGGGAAGGTTTCAAAACGGCGGATTTCATTCCCGGTGTTCTTGGTGCTGGCACGGGCATGGTTGGGACGGAAGATTTCACTACCGGGAAACTGACGGTACGGAATTACATGGAGGTGATGGCACTCGCCATTGCACAGGTATTTTGGCGTGGAGGGCAAGACGTGTATTCTCCATCAGGAATGAAGGTCAACAAGGTGGAGGAATATGGCGATTACTGGCGTTGCTACATGGATACATCCGAGGGACAGGTTAACACTTGCACGATCGGGGCGCAGATGCGTTGTGACAAGTACGGGGATGGCAAGAAAAAATATTACTGGAACCTTGTAACAAATACTGGGGAGAATTATATTGATTTGTCGAAGACAGACCGGGACGGTGTTGACGTGCCGGAGGTGGGGGATGAACTGGCGCAATTCGGACACAGGACGGACCCGAATCTCTCTTGGATCCTTGTTATTTCCTCGATGTCGGAGGATGCTGGGATGACGATGTACGCCGGGGTGGATAGTTACACGCTCTCGGGAAAATGGGCTATTAGAGTGGGTAAAGACCCGAACGGGAGTAACCGGGTGGGAATATTCACGAAAAACGGGGAGTTCTCTGATGTTATTGAGGGGTTGGAGGAAAAAATTCAAGACGCCATAGCCAAAACAGTAGACATAACCGCACCCTCTCAAGTGTTTAAATACGAGGCGGCTTACACGGGTACCCCAACCCCGGCAAGCATCCTTTTAATGGCACTCCCGAGGAATTTCACGCCGACGTCGTACCAGTGGCAATTTTTAAATGGCAGCACTTGGACGAACATAAGCGGGGCGACCTCCTCGACTTATTCGGTTGCACCGGGTAACACCACGTTGTTTCCTCCCGGTGTTTACACGAGAACATTCCGGTGTGTATGTAACGGTGACGAGAAATTGTCGGATAATTTCACGCTTGCCAAGTTAGCGGATGGTGCAATAGGGCAGCCCGGAGTGGCGGGCAAGGGGGTAAAAAGTACAGTGGTAACCTATCAAGACTCTACCTCCGGCACGACGGCACCCACGGGAACATGGTTAGCAAGTATTCCACCCGTGGCGGCTGGTTCTTACTTGTGGAGCAAGACCGAGATAACGTACACGGATAACTCTAAAAGCACGATGTATTCCGTGGCAAGGATGGGAACGAATGGTACTAACGGGAACGCCGGGAACGGGGTAAGCGGCACGGTGGTGACGTACCAAGCCTCAACTTCCGGCACGACCGCACCGACTGGGACGTGGAGTAACACCATTCCCCCGGTTTCGGCAGGTTCTTTCCTTTGGACGAAAACGGTAATCAGTTACACGAATGGAACAAGTTCGACAATTTACTCCGTGGGTAAGATGGGAAGCACGGGAGCGGCGGGGAAAGACGCTTACACGATCCTGCTAACCAACGAGGCTCACACGGTGGCTTGCGATGCCAACGGGAATCCGTTACCGGGAGAATTGGCGAAGGCGAAAACGAAGATAACTGCCAACAAGGGGACTTCTAAATTAGCGGCAGTTCATTCCGGGGCAACGACGGGGCAATTCTATGTCGTTAGTTTAACAAGTGTTGGCGGAGCATTTCAATTAAATGGTAATGACGAGATAACATGTACAGCCATGAATGCGGACACGGCGTCATACACTTGTAAAGTTTATCTTGAATCCACTTCTTTCTATGTGGAGAAAACATTTATTGTCACGAAAGCGAAATCCGGGGAAAATTACTGGAAAACTGACGTGTGGTTGGACGCGTCCTCCTATGACGCTGACAAGTGGATACCTTTTACCGGTACGGCTTTGCAAAGAATGGGATACAACAGGATATGCGTTTCGGTGGCGCTTAATAGTGGAACTAAACCGGCTTGGAGTACTCATGCCTCTGGTTTCTCGGTTGACTTTGATTTCGACATGCAAGCGAGCGGGTGGGGAACGACTGACGCGCAAACTCTAATTTACGCTGACACGTTCAAGTTCTGCCCGGAGTCCCCGGCGAGTTGCGGGCAAATGACGTATTCAAGCATCCCGGTTTTGTACCTGCGTGGAGGGGGCAAGTATCACGTGAAAACTGATTTTCCCGTCACGTGGACACCAAGGCCCGACGGGTACACGTGGACCAGTGGATCGTACACGCAATCGGTAAGCCCGCAAACGAGTAGGCCGAAGCCGGTTGGGACAAGCATAATCGGTCGTGGTGTTAGATCGGTGGCGAACAAGTACGCCGTTTCGTCAAGCAACACGACAGCCCCCACGTCGTGGTCAGACACGGTACCATCCACGACGACGATGAATAGATACCTTTGGAATTACGAGATCATAACCTACACGGATGGCACGACGACGGAAACGAACAAGCGGGTGATCGGGGTGCATGGAGCCACCGGAGCCACGGGAGTGGGGATTAAATCGATCACCGAGTATTACCTCGCTTCCGCTAGTGCAAGTGGCGTGACAACATCCACGTCGGGATGGACGACCGGGATGCAAGTCACCACAACGACAAAGAAGTACTTGTGGAATTACGAGATTGTCACGTACACGGATAATAGTAAATACACTAGCACACCCGTGATCATCGGGACTCATGGTGCCACCGGAGACAAGGGCGACACGGGTGCAGCGGGGAAGGGCGTGAAAAGCACGACCGTGACCTACCAATCTAGTACTGGCGGTACCACCGCGCCAACAGGCACGTGGTCATCAAGCATTCCGGCAGTACCTGCTGGTTCCTACTTGTGGAGCAAGACCGAGATAACGTACACGGATAACCAGAAGAGTACCGTGTATTCAGTGGCGAGGATGGGCACGAACGGGACTAATGGTAATGCCGGGAACGGGGTAAGTAGCACGACTGTAACTTATCAAGCATCAACGTCTGGTACTATCGCCCCCACGGGGGCATGGAGTGGCACGATTCCATCGGTGTCGGCGGGTTCTTTGGACGAAAACGGTAATTAGTTACACGAATGGAACTAGTTCGACAATCTACTCCGTGGGAAAGATGGGTAACACGGGAACCCAAGGGATACCCGGCGAGTCTGTCAACGGGAAGATGTTGTATAAAGACCCGGAATTTAAAGTAGGGTTAAACGGGACTAGAACTTATGGTGCGCAAAATGGCGGGGGAACCGTGGTAATATCTCGCACGAAAAAATCAACAGGTCAAAATCAAGCGGGATCGTTGACATCCACCGAGGCGGCCCAAATAAAGGAAAAACTAGCGGGTTCCCCGTACTCGGAATCGGATTGGTGCTTGTACATCAAGTGTCATGGTGGCACGTCAACAGGTCATCTAGGAGGATTCTACTTCGGGAATCAATCGAGAGCGAATGCCGTGTTCATCGTTAAAGTTAGTGCCAAAATACCCGTCGGGTACACGCTTAAAAACGCTCATAATTCACATGGAACTGGTTACAAGCAAGAATTTCTAACCCCCATGGTGGGAACGGGGAAATACGAGACTTATATTTTCAAGGAAACTTGCGGTCCAACCGGAACTTTTAACACCGTGAATCACCTTTACCTTTCTGGCCCGGTGACAACCGAGGCCGCCCCTTGCGAGTGGTTCGTGGATTACGCAACTGTCTTTGACCAAACGTCGGACGGGTATGCCGATATAGAAATCGTCACGAAAGATTCTTTCGCGGTACAGCTTGGGTTTACGAATTTCGAGGCACTTAAGGCGAACGCTTTAACTAAAGGTCCGCTAATAAAAGCGGGGCTTATTAACGCGGATGTTATAGATGTCAACACGCTGGCGGCCAATAACGCTTTTATCGACAAGTTAAGAACGAACATCCTAAAGGCTAACGTTATCACGGCCAATATGATTTCCGTTATCGGTTTCACGTTTGCCGACAACAAGATAATTGGCGGCAAAGACTTTGGTGTGGGACCGGGGGTAAAGGTAACATCAACGGATTCGGAGAAATCATTTAAAGCTTACAAGGATGCTAGTAACTATATTAGCATGTACTATAATAGCGCTAGTGACTGGGGGTTGAAAGGGGTTGTGGGAGGTGCGGAACTGTTAAAATTAGGGATAACGAACAAGCTCGGTCCTTTCGCTATCGAGGGATCGTGGCTAAGGGGTAGCAACCTGGCTCTATCTGGTTCCCAGTTAAATTTCAGTTATAGCGGCCATCAAGTGTACGTGGGTAGTCATCCTGACATGACTACCGCCGGGAATGCCAAGCTGGGGACTTTCATGTTGTCCGGGGGAGGTTATGGAGGTCTGGGTAGTAATAAACAAGTGGCGTTGATCGCGGGAGCCCCCAATAATGGTAATTCTTATGCCATGGCGGTGACACAGGGGATGTTAAAAATGTTCTCAAACGCGCACATCGTGTCGGGAGTTTCCAGGGCTTACATGACGGGAACCAACCCGGGTATAACGCTGGGTAACGAGCATCCCAATATGATATGCCTTTACGGTACTGGTAACAGGAAGAAAGTAAACTTGTACGCGGGTATGGAAATCGGAAGCCATTTTTTCATAACAAGCGAGGCCTCGCAAGGGTTTGACGTGTTATGCACGGGAAGTGAAAGATTTTACCGCAACGGGAACACGTACGTGGCTGTCCAGTCAAGTGGACAAGATACTGTTCTCGTGATGAAGACGGACACGTACAAGTGGACGGCCTGCCAGCTGCCTATTAACTGGCTTGGGACGTGGAATCCTTGATTGTAAGAAGTGAATTAATATCGAACATGTAAAATTAACGAGTATGAAACTGACATTTGTAGACAGATTTGCCATTAAGAATCTCATTCCTGATCAGGCTAACATCATAAAAGGTATGTTGTTCAATTCAATCGCCAAAAAAGTGAATTTCACCCCGGAGGAGATAGATCGTCATGAACTTTTGAATGAAGAAACGATTATAAACAATATCACAGAGACCATAGATGTGGTATTCGAGGAATCCGAGTTAGCGGTACTGAGAGAGAGGATCGACGAGATGGATCAAGCGGGAACGATTCCATTGCAGCTTATCGATTCTTATTGCAAGATAAAGAACACGAACGTTTAATTTGAAAATTATAGGAAATGGAAATTAATTACAAGACAGTAGCGACAACCACGATCCCGGTTATTTTGAAAGGGATCAACGTGAATTTTTCGGCGGAGTACGAGAACAACATCCCCGGTATCGTGACTTTTAGTTGCGACGGGCATTTCGTGGACGAGAATTCACGGCGTTCCGATTATTTGAATTTTAGCGGGTCTTACGACTGCGAGAATCACTCTTTCACAGCCATCAGTGGTGGTCCGGTGTCACCCGTTTTCTTGACGTTGCTGGAGCAACCGATCATGGAGTTCTACAACACGATCAAGGAAAGGTGATAAAAAAAGGGGGGAACTTTTTCCATCACGGTACTTGTTCCCTCCATAATTAGAGTTTTCAATACGCAAAAATAGTAACAAATAATGCAATATTGAAAAATAATGGAATAAAAGGAGGCGAGTAATGATAGAATTTTTTGTAACAGGTGATTTTAACGTTATTCAATCGCAAGTGTACATTATACTGGCGATGTGGGCTATAATGGTTCTCGCTGTTTGTATCGACTTGTGGGCAGGTACGGATAGTGCTAAAGCCCGGGGAGAGAAGATTTATTCTGGCGGTTTGCGGAGAACTTTTTCGAAGCTTGGGGATTACTGGCGAATACAAGTCATGGCCTTGATATTTGACTTGATCGGGAGTTGCATAGACTGGTACACGTTACCTTTCGCCTCGATGCTCGTGACGGCCGCTATCGTGTTGATCGAGGGCCGAAGTGTTTGGGAAAACGAGAGGGCAAAGAAGAGCCAGGTGGCGAAACTGCCGGACGCTATCCGGGCGATAATTCAATGTGCCGACGCTAAAACGGCGGAACAGTTACTGGACAAATTAAAAAAACTCGATGATGAAACTAGAACTAAATAGAATAGCGAAGAAACCTTTATACACGATTGGTCGGTTATTCGTGGACGGGGAATATTTCTGTGACACCTTGGAAGATCGTTGTCGGGATTTGGACAAGGAAGAGAAGGTGATGAACGAGACGGCGATCCCGGCAGGAACCTACGAGGTTATCGTGAACGTGTCCGCGAAATTTAAACGGAAATTGCCTTTGCTTTTGAATGTTCCCCACTTCACGGGTATAAGAATTCACAAGGGTAATACAGACAAGGACACATCCGGGTGTATTCTCGTGGGAGAAAACAGGATACCCGGAAGAGTGATTAACTCGACAAGTTACGAGTTAAGATTAATACGTGTACTGGAGGAAGCGATGGTGGCCGGGGAAAAAATAACCATAACAGTAAAATAGCAAGTTTTATGAAAGCAAAAGAGTATTCAGTTTTTGAAGGGGGAGAGCGTAACAGTCATCAGCCTGTGAATGCAAGTGAGCAAACAATTCATCGAGGGTCCTCCATTGGCGTGTGTTCCCGAAATGAAGAATTATCTTCCATAAATAGGGATGTTCAACAAACAGGGGGAACATCTTTGTTGCTATCACGTTGTAATAATCTCGATGATATTTTGGCTCGGACAAAATTGAATCCCAAGATTGTAACCATCCCGGATGACTGGCAGAAGAAAGCAACCGAGGATTTTTTGAAAGGAGGGCATCTAGATAATCCCGGGGAGAGGGGTGTAATGGGTCGGGTATTTTGATGACGAAACAAGAGCAGTATGAATAAATTTCTAGTCGTGTGTTGTATGGCTTGTTTCGCGATTGGATTCTCTTTCGGTCGTGGAACAGTGGAAAAAAAAGAAACCGTTCATCACGTGGAGGGTAAAACGATCCATGACACGATTACCCACCTCGTTTGTGATACCGTTTACCTAGCGGGAGAATTGAAATACAAGTACATTTATAAAACAGACACCATTTTTAAAGATGTTCCTATCGTGGATCGTGAGGCCACGCTAGCGGAAACAGTGAGAGATTGGAACTTAACACGAAGTTACAAGAAAACCTTATTCGATAACGAGCATGGCAGGTTTTCGATAGATTTACTTGTGAAATATAACGAGTTACAACAACTCGACTATTCTTTTACTCCCGTTCACAAGGAAATTAAGATCACTAAAAATGATATTTTTACTCCATTCGTGTCGGTCTCCATGTTAACCCTGAACTCGTTTAGTATCGGCGGGGGATTTTTCTATCACAACTTGGGGTGTCGAGTAGAATGGGCACCGGTTGGTTTAAATTGGGGAATAATGTATAAATTTTAACTCTCGATCATTTCCAACTTTTTGATATGTAACGATGGCGTAAAAAGGCATCAAAAATAATTCAGGATTCTATACGGTAATAAATTAGGGTAAACACGGGATTGAATACAAGTCTTTTCACGTGTTCTTGGCCCCGAGTTATACTATTTTTAGAAATTATTTATACATTTGTACCGGGTGAAGGAGATTTCACCTGGTTTAAAAGGATTAACGTGTACTACACAACCATTGATACTCCCACGGTGGAACGATCGAGTATCTTTGGGAAGACGTGGTACGTATATATAACGTGTACGTACCCGTCTTAATTGAACTGTTCCGATCGTTCCACCGTGGGGAGCAGTGAGATTAAGCGGGTACGTTTTTTCATGCTTAAAATTTTGCAATTATAGACTTGGTAATGTCGGAGATGCGACACGGCTGTGTGTGAAATGCAAGGCGTCAACGAATCTCTCGTTGGCAGGGGTATCCGGAGAAAGGATACCCCTTTAATAAAAAAAGAACATATCTTTCCCAAAAAAAACTGTCCTTTTTATCCTGCTTCTCAATACCTATCATTGTAACAAAAATAGCTGTCATGATAGAAATGTTCATCAATAACAAACCTTTGGTTTTACCCTCCGATTTAAAGATCCGGGTCGAGATCAATTCCCCGGCATTTGAATCAGACGTGATCCCCTCCAGTATCGTTTATTATTTTAACGTCCCGGTCACCCAAAACGAAGAAGTTTTCAACTACGCCAATTACGTTGAAGTAAAAAACAAATACCGTGAATACAACTGGAAGATGAGATTCGAGGGATTTTGGATATTCTCCGGGAAATTAATCGTCACGCAAATAAACACGGAATTCAGGTGCGCAGCCTCCATCAAACAACTACCGACCGAATTCGGTGATAGAAACATAACCGATTTTACCTATGACCGAATCTTACTCGGTAGTAAAAGCATGAAAGAATACGTCAACGAGGTCAGGAAACAAAAATCATTCACGCTCTCTTTTCCTTCCATTTACGCCCCGAACCTTTACGGGGAAGGAGAATCGGCAGACAACCAAGACTTCGGAAAAATCGTGAACGCCATGAATATCGAGAATACCAGCTCGAACGTGAACACGGTCATTCCCTGTTTTCACGCCATATACATCATCGAGACCATGTTCAAGTCGGAAGGTTACCAGATTCTCAATTCTTTCGATCACTCTTTCAAAGAACTCCTTCTTTTCAACAATTACACCCTTGACCAGTTACCCGTGGAAAACTACGCGTTCTCGAATCTCGTTGGAAAAACGAATTTAATCCTTACTGCCACAGATGACCCCACGAACAGCATCCGGTTTAACAAGTATTACGCCACCCCGGGAGAATACGAAATCAGTATTTTCGCCAAAGCCAAGTTCACCTCTCACTCCAACCCCGAAAATACACAAATGATCGTTGAAGCATCCATGGTCTACACGGCACATCAAGGGAACCCAAACGGTACCCGCAAAGAAATCAACCGTGTTAAAGTTGAATACGATCCCAATTACCGTGATAAAATTGACGTTTTCATCGATATTTGTTTCACGCAAATTTTCGAACAACCCGGGGAAAACTGGCTATATTTCGAGATGTATGCTTACAATAGCAAGGGTAACGCCATCTTGAGAAACTACGAGATCACGGAAGGATATATCGAGATACGCCGGATTAACTCATCTACCACGGATCTCAACACTTACATGAAAGAAATAAACCCCGTGAATCACCTTCCCGAAATCTCATGTAGTGACTTTCTCTTATCCTTCAAACAATTACTCGGCTTCATATACCTGTTCGATTTCACTAATAAAACACTGCAAATCGTTTTCATGAAAGATCTCTTGAAAACGAAGGTACTAGATTTAACGGAACAATATATCTCGGACACCCCTGACATGGAGATCAAGGAACCACTGTCACACGAGTTAAAATACGATATAGATGAATTCAACATGAACGGCTACACTTATGAAGGCCAGTACAACTCGTTAAAAGAACTCCCCTCCCCGATTCGTGAAAAACTACTCGTTAAAATCAAAAACATTAATAGCTTTTACGAATCCAAAATCGTCGACAACACCCTACAATGGGTCCGAACCGCTGACACTTACAAACCCCTCGTCACTCACAAGTACACGAAAAAAGAAAGTATCAATATCAAGTTACAACCAATCGCCATGGATGAATACAAGAATGCCATACATCCATATTACCCGGAACGAGGTGTCTCTGCCCTGTACTCGCCAAGCACGAGCAAAATCGACAAGTTGATCTGCATGTTAAGGACTGACGCCTACGGGGCCACGACGGCAAACATGGGGTATTCCATACTATCTAATATGTTCTCTTTTGACCTGAAAGCCGAAGACGGGGCGTACAACAAGTATTTAAAAAACTGGTACGATTTCATCTCCACGGCCAACACGTACACGTTCTCTTTTCGAGTGAACATAGAGGACGTGTTCCGGATCCTCACTTTATTTAACCCGCAAGAAGGAACCCCGGAAGAACAAACACGTAGGGTCAGGGTATTGAACCAGGAATACATCCCGTTTCAATTCACGTTCGAATTCTCTCATAATAACATCATTTGCCAAGCTAAACTCATGAAAAATGACAACGACTGATATAAACCAACAAATTCAAGCCTTTAACAAGGACGTTGCCGGCTGGGGAAAACGTGTCCGGAACCAAACGATATTCAACGCCAGAAGACTAAAACATCCCTCGCCCAAATCTACTTCTCACGATCACGAATCCCTAGGAGACTCCATCGGGGAAAAAACGTACAAAAGTGACGGGGAAATTGATTGTATTGGATTCTCGTTCGCACGACACGGGGTGTTTTGGCAGAAAGGTGTTGGCCGAGGCTACGTCATGCAAAACGGAGTTGTTTTACGTGGTCAGAAAAAGAGAATCGGGATTAACAAATACGACAAAAGAACTTCTTTCCTCGCTTCCGCAGGTCCCATCAGACGTAAACCCGTGGACTGGTTCAATAGGCTAATATCACGAGAAATTGAAACACTCGCCGATATCGTTGCCGACCACTACGCCGATCGGGTAATCAACGCCATCCGGATGACGATCCGGTAATTCAGCCTCAAAGAGGGTGTGTCAAAACTCATTATTTGAAAAGATGAACTTATAATTTGAAATTTGAGCATCCTAAAAGACTAAAGAAAGGGTCGTAT
>OIXA01005402.1_pt1 | contig 11405 bp, 9 predicted proteins | sample 1587721 | NCBI WGS metagenome assembly OIXA01 (sample SAMEA3888900, study PRJEB22519) | human gut metagenome | biome: human gut; feature: human-associated habitat; material: faeces | place: Denmark | collected 2013 | reverse complement strand
CATCATCTATATCGACGAAATCGACAAGATTGCCCGTAAGAGCGAGAATCCGTCGATCACGCGCGATGTTTCCGGCGAAGGCGTGCAGCAGGCGCTGCTGAAAATCGTGGAGGGCACCGTGGCCAACGTGCCGCCTCAGGGCGGCCGGAAGCACCCCCATCAGGAGTTCATCCAGGTGAACACCAAGAACATCCTGTTCATCTGCGGCGGCGCCTTTGACGGTCTGGAAAAGATCATCGAAAAGCGGCTGGACGAGAAGGCCATCGGCTTTGGTGCCAATGTCCAGAGCAAGAAGGAAAAGAACGTCAGCCAGCTTTTGGCGCAGGTGCAGCCCCACGATATTCTGAAATTCGGCATCATCCCGGAGCTGGTGGGCCGCCTGCCGGTGATCGCACCGCTGAACGCCCTGCAGCGGGAGGATCTGGTGCGAATTTTGCAGGAGCCCAAGAACGCGCTGGTGAAGCAGTACAAGAAGCTGCTGGAATATGATGATGTGGATCTGGAATTCACGGAGGACGCCCTGAACGCCATCGCTGATAAGGCCATTGAGCGCAACATCGGCGCCCGTGGCCTCCGGGCGGTCATGGAGGGCCTGCTGACCAAGGTCATGTACGAGATCCCCTCCGACGAGACCGTTGTGAAAGCGGTGGTCACGAAGGAATGTGTGGAAGGCACGGCGGAGCCGGAGCTGACCCACGATCCCGACAAGATCAACTATTCCGTGAAGCTGAACCCCGGCAGAAGTGAGAGCCGGAGCGAGTCCGGTACGCCGAAGTCGGCGTCCTGACGGCCCTTTTGGGTATAACACGGGGGAGGGGCAGCGCCTCTCCCCCTCTTTGAACTCTCCAGAGAGGAGCAATTTATGGAAGCGAACACCTTGAATCTTCCCGTTCTGGCCCTCCGGGGCCTGACGGTTTTCCCTCATACGAACCTGACATTTGACGTGGAGCGCCGTATTTCCATCAAGGCCCTGGAAGTGGCCATGGAATCCGGTCAGGAGATCTTTCTGGTGACCCAGAGAGAACTGAACACGGATCGTCCGGGGGAGAAGGACCTTTACACCATGGGCACCATTTCCCGGGTGACCCAGATCCTGCGGCTGGGGAAAAACTCCCTGCGGGTGATGGTGGAGGGCGGACGCCGGGCACGGCTGCGCCGCCTGTGGCAGACAGAGCCTTATTTGCAGGGCCACGTGGAGGTGGTGGAGGAATCCGCTGCCGTGAGCCACGGTCCGAAAACCGAGGCCCTGCTGCGGCAGACCTGGGGCCTGTTCCAGGATTATGCACATCTGGCAGGCAATGTGGCCGAGGAGGTCACCGCGGCGGTGCTGGATTGCCAGGAGCCAGGGTATCTGGCGGATTTTATCGCCCAGAATACGGCTCTGCGGTATGACGATAAGCAGGCAATTCTGGAAGAACTGTCTCCGCTGGTGCGGCTGCGGAAGCTGAACGGCTTCCTGGCCCGGGAGCGGGATGTGCTGGGCTATGAGCGCCAGATGGAAGGCAAGGTCCGGGACGAGCTGGCTCAGCAGCAGAAGGAACAGATCCTGCGGACCCAGATCCGGGTCCTGCAAAACGAGCTGGGCGAGGACGAGGACAACGAGATCGAAGAATACCGTCAAAAGCTGGCGGAACTGAAATTAGAGGACGAGACCCGGGAGCATCTGGAAAAGGAGATCAACAAGCTGGCAAAGCAGCCCTATGTCAGCGCGGAGGCTTCGGTGATCCGGAACTATCTGGACGTGTGTCTGGAACTGCCCTGGGGTACATATACGAAGGAGCGTCTGAATGTGGACGCGGCCCGGAAGGTGCTGGACCGGGATCACTTCGGTCTGGAAAAGGTGAAGGAGCGGATTTTGGAGACCATTGCCGTCCGGCAGATGAATCCGGAGGGGAAGGGGCAGATCATCTGTCTGGCAGGCCCTCCGGGTGTGGGTAAGACCTCCATCGCCCTGTCCGTTGCCAAGGCGCTGAACCGGAAGCTCAGCCGCATTTCTCTGGGCGGTGTCCGGGATGAGGCCGACATCCGCGGCCACCGGAAAACGTATATCGGTGCCATGCCGGGCCGCATCGTGGAGGCCATCAGCCGCAGCGGCGCTATGAACCCGCTGCTGGTGCTGGACGAGATCGATAAGCTCAGCGGCGATTACCGGGGCGATCCTGCCTCTGCGCTGCTGGAAGCGCTGGACAGCGAGCAGAACCACGCCTTCCGGGATCACTTCCTGGAAATTCCGCTGGACCTCTCTCAGGTGATGTTCATTACCACGGCCAACTCGTTGGATACGATTCCCCGGCCCCTGCTGGACCGGATGGAAGTCATTCAGCTTTCCAGCTATACCGATGAGGAAAAGCTGCAAATCGCCAAGAATCACCTGCTGCCCAAGCAGATGAAGGAACACGGCCTGAAGAAGGGCAGCCTGCGGATCGACGAGGAGACCCTGCGGGCCATCATTCGCGACTACACCCGGGAATCCGGCGTCCGCCAGCTGGAGCGGCGGCTGGCTGCCGTCTGCCGAAAGACGGATATGCAGCTGCTGTCAAAGACTGTAAAGCGAGTTACCGTTACAGAAAAGGACCTGCCGAAGCTGCTGGATATGCAGCCCTATCCGCCTACGGTCCATGTGGATCAGGAGGAGATCGGTGTGGTGAACGGCCTTGCGTGGACGGAGGCCGGCGGCGAGATTTTAGAGGTCGAGGTCAATGTGATGGAAGGTTCCGGCAAGCTGGAGCTGACCGGTAATCTGGGCGACGTGATGAAGGAGTCCGCCCAGGCTGCTCTGTCCTGCCTGCGGAGCCGGGCGGAAGCGCTGGGGATCGACCCGGACTTTTATAAGACCAAGGACATCCATGTCCATTTCCCGGAGGGCGCGGTGCCCAAGGACGGCCCCTCCGCCGGTATTGCCATGGCTACAGCGCTGCTGTCGGCTCTGACCAACCGCAAGATCAAGGCGGGAATCGCCATGACCGGCGAGGTCACGCTGCGAGGCCGGGTGCTGCCCATCGGCGGCCTGAAGGAAAAGACCATGGCCGCCAAGCGGTACGGCATCCACACGGTACTGATCCCCAAGGACAACGCCAGAGATCTGGAAGAGATCGACCAGACCGTCCGGGCGGCGCTGCGGTTCGTACCGGTGGAGACGGTGGATCAGGTGTTTGCCGAGGTGTTCTGCCCCTCCAGAGTGGAGACAAAAGCCGACGCGATCCCTGCATTTTTGCCGGTGGAAAACAGTAAAGAAGCAGCCTTACGGCAGTAAAGGGAGGGACGTATGCCTCTGAATTTCAACAAAGCGGAGTTTGTGCGCTCCGCCGGAGAGCCCAAGGACTTCCTGCGGGACGGTTTGCCCCAGTTTGCCTTCGCGGGCCGCTCCAACGTGGGAAAATCCTCGGTGATCAACCGTTTGGTAGGCCGAAAGAATCTGGCCTATGTGGGCGCCTCGCCGGGAAAGACCACCCACATCAACTATTTCCTCATCGACCAGAAGGCGTATCTGGTGGACCTGCCGGGATACGGCTATGCCAAGGTGTCCCGCTCGGAAAAAGAGCGCTGGGCCCGGCTGATGGAGACCTATTTCCAGCGGGAGGCGGACGCCATCACCACCGGTGTTCTGATCGTGGACATCCGGCATAAGCCCACGGCCAACGATCTGGTCATGCACGACTGGTTCCGCCAGACCGGTTGCCCGGAGATCGTGGTGGCCAACAAGCTGGATAAGCTGAAAAAGAGTCAGGTGGAACCGGCGCTGGAGCTGATCCGGGAGACGCTGGAACTGACGGAGCGGGATACTCTGATCCCCTTTTCTGCGGAAAAGGGCAGCGGAAAGGACGAATTGCTCCGCCTGCTGGTAGATGCCTGCCGCGGATAAAACAAAAAGCATGGACGGGGCCCATTAACGGGAACCGTCCATGCTTTTTTTACTGAGACCGCCGGCAAATTGATGAGCAAGTGTATTTTAGCTCATTATATGATCAAGGAAGCGTTCCGGGAGAACCGGAACGCTTCCTTTTTGAGAGAGGGATAATAGGGAATGTAGGAGGAATGGAGGGTTAGCCCTCGGCCAGCTTCTTGTACTTGGCGTAGCGGGCCTTTACGTCTTCAACTTCCTTGGCATACAGGGCGTCGGCCTTGTCGGGGAAGTTGTTTTTCAGGGAGGCGAAGCGGTTCTCGCCCATGAGGAAGTCCATCACCTTGGAGGTATCCGGCTCCTTGGAGTCCAGCTGGAAGGGGTTCTTGCCCTCGGCGATCCGGCGGGGATCATAGCGGTACAGATGCCAGTAGCCGCACTCCACAGCCTTCTTCATCTCGTCCTGAGAGGTGCCCATACCGGCCTTGATGTGCTGCTCCAGGCAGGGGCAGTAGCAGATCACGATGGAGGGGCCGTCATAGGACTCAGCCTCACGCAGAGCCTTCAGAGTCTGGGCCTGGTCAGCGCCCATGGCCACCTGGGCGACGTACACATAGCCATACTGCATCAGCATGGCACCCAGATCCTTCTTGGCTACCCGCTTGCCGCCGGCGGCAAACTTGGCGGTAGCGGAGGTGGGGGTGGACTTGGAGGACTGACCGCCGGTGTTGGAATACACCTCGGTATCCAGCACCATCAGGTTCACGTCACGGTTCTGGGCCATCACATGATCGATGCCGCCGTAGCCGATATCGTAGGCCCAGCCGTCACCGCCCACAGCCCACACGGACTTCTTAGCCAGATATTCCTTGTTCTCCAGGATGTACTTCACGTCCTCGGTCTGCTCTGCCTGTTCCAAAGCGGTGATCAGAGCGTCCGTGACGGTACGGGAGGTCTCCGTCTTCTTCCAGCCGTTCTCATAGGCCTCCACAGCCTCCACGGCGATACCGGCGGCCTTGATGGCCTCCAGACGGATCAGCAGCTCCTTGCGGATGGAATCCTGTGCGTGGAAGAAGCCGTAGGCAAACTCGGCGTTGTCCTCAAACAGAGAGTGCTCCCAAGCGGGGCCGTGACCCTGGCAGTCCTTGCAGTAGGGCAGGATGGGGGCGCCGCCGGAGATGGCGGAGGAGCAGCCGGCAGCGTTGCCGATGTACATCCGATCGCCGAACAGCTGGCTCAGCAGCTTGATATAGGTAGTCTCGGCGCAGCCAGCGCAGGCGGCGGAGAACTGGAAGTAGGGCTTTGCGAACTGGACGTTCTTCACGCTCTTGTCATTGATAACGTCCTTCTTCAGGTAGCTTTCGTTCATGGCCACCTCGTCGAAGAGGGTCTGCTCGGGCTTCATGTCCTCGAAGGAGGTCATGGTGAGAGCACCCTCGGCGGGGCAGGCGGTCAGGCACACGCCGCAGCCCAGGCAGTCATAGGGAGAGACCTGCATCCGGAAGGAGTAGGGAGAATCCTTGCCCAGACCCTTGGCGGGGACAGTCTCGAACCCGGCGGGAACGGACTTCTTCTCCTCCTCAGTCAGCAGCACAGGGCGGATGGCGGCATGGGGGCAGCACATGGAGCAGCGGTTGCACTGGATGCACTTGCTGCCGTCCCACTTGGGGACCTTGGTGGCGACACCGCGCTTGGAGAACACGGAGGTGCCGTTTTCCCAAGTGCCGTCCAGAACGCCGTACTTCTGGAACACGGAAACGGGGAGCTGATCGCCCTTCTGACGGTCCATGGGCATGACGATGTCCCGGACGAAGGGAGTGAGGCCCTTGGGCTCCACGACGGGAGCGTCCTGTGCGTCGGCCCAGGAGGCGGGGATCTCCACCTTCACAGCGGCGCTGACACCCAGATCCACGGCCTGATCGTTCAGGTCCACGATCTTCTGACCGGCCTTCTTGAAGTAGGAGTTGTAGTTGTTCTTCTTCATATCCTCAATGGCCAGATCCATGGGGATGACCTTGGTCAGGGCGAAGAAGGCGCCCTGGAGGATGTTATTGGTACGCTTGCCCAGGCCAATCTCCTGTGCCAGCTTGGCAGCGTCGATGATGTAGAAGTTGGCGTGCTTCCGGGCCAGATCGCGCTTCATCTTGGCAGGCAGGTGCGCGTCCAGCTCCTCCACCGTCCACGGGCAGTTCAGCAGGAAGGTGCCGCCCTCCTTCAGATCCTCGGTGGTGTCGTACTTTTTGACGTAGGTGGGGGCATGGACCGCCACGAAGTCAGCAGAGGACACCAGATAGGTGCTGCGGATGGGCTCATCGCCGAAGCGCAGGTGGCTCTGGGTCAGGCCGCCGGACTTCATGGTGTCATAGGAGAAGTAAGCCTGAGCGTACTTGCCGCCCACGAAGCCGATGGTGGAGATGGCGTTCTTGTTGGCGCCCACGGTGCCGTCGCCGCCCAGACCCCACAGCTTGCAGCTGATCTGACCGGGATGGGCCAGCTCGATCTCCTTGTAGTCCAGAGAGGTATAGGTCACATCGTCATTGATGCCGATGGTAAAGTTGTTCTTGGGAGTCTCCTGCTTCAGGTTGTCATACACGGCAATGATCTGACCGGGGGTGGTGTCCTTGGAGGAGAGGCCGTACCGGCCGCCCACCACGCGGATATCGCCGCGGCCAGCCTGATTCAGAGCGGTGACAACATCCAGGTACACAGGCTCGCCCACGGAGCCGGTCTCCTTGTTGCGGTCCAGCACAGCGATCCGCTTGCAGGTGGCGGGGATGGCGGCGGCGAAGTGCTTCACGGAGAAGGGACGGAACAGATGAATCTGCACCATGCCCACCTTGCGGCCCTGGGCGTTCAGGTAGTCCACAGTCTCCTTCACGGTCTCGCTGGCGGAGCACATCACCACGATGACTTCCTCCGCGTCGGGCGCACCGTAGTAATTGAACAGCTTGTAATCACGGCCGGTGAGCTTGTTGATCTCGTCCATGTAGTGCTGGACGGTGTCGGGCAGGGCATTGGCCTTGACATTGGCGCCTTCCTTGCACTGGAAGTAGACGTCGGGGTTCACGTTGTTGCCCCGGTTGGTGGGATGCTCAGGGTTCAGGGACTGATGGCGGAAGGCCTGCAGTGCCTCCTGATCCACCAGACCACGGAGATCCTCATAGTCCAGAGCCTCGATCCGCTGCATCTCGTGGGAGGTACGGAAGCCGTCAAAGCAGTGCATGAAGGCATACCGGCCGCTGATGGCGGACAGATGAGCCACGGCGGCCAGATCCATGGCCTCCTGAGGGCAGGAGGACATCAGCATGGCGTAGCCGGTCATACGGCAGGTCATGAAGTCTGTATGGTCACCGAAGATAGAGTGATGGTTGGAGGTCACCACGCGGGACGCAATGTGCATGACGCTGGGCAGGAACTGGCCACCCATGGCGTACATGGCGGGGATCATCAGCATCAGGCCCTGAGAGGAGGTGAAGGTGGTGGTCAGGGCGCCAGCCTGCAAGGAACCGTGGCAGGTGCCGGCAGCACCGGCCTCAGACTGCATCTGGATCACGTCCACCGTGGAACCAAACAGGTTCTTCTTGCCCTTGGCGGACCACTCGTCCACCTTTTCCGCCATGGGGGAGGACGGGGTGATGGGGTAGATGGCCGCCACCTCGGTAAAGGCGTACGCACTGTACGCGGCTGCCGTGTTGCCGTCCATGACTACGTAATTTTTCTTCATACGCAAGATCCTTCCTATCTTTCTTATCTGAATATGCTGTTTTTACATATATAGGCACCATCCGCAGATGGTAACACATGAAGGTCAGAAAACCAGTCTGCAATTCTGAATACGGCAGCTCTCTTCGATCAACTGCCGTTTTTTCAGAAGCAGCTGGGTGATCTGCTGCTTTTTTTCATCGGTGTACCGGAACTTGGGGGTGGTTACACTGATAGCCGCCTTGACCTGACCGTTTTCAGCCAGCGGGACTGCCACGCAGCAGATTTCAGCGGTGGATTCCTCGCTTTCATAGGCGATCCCGGCGCTGCGGATGTCCTGAAGCGCCGCGATGAGGGTATCAAGATCCATAATGGAGTTTGGCGTGTAGGGGAAGAAGCGGTATCCCGCGTAAAGCTGCCGGACCTCATCGTCCGTCAGGCCGGAGAGAAGCGCTTTGCCCAGGCCGGTGACATGAGCAGGGAGGTGGTGGCCCACATCGCTGATGATGGAGATGATGGCGTGGCCCTCCTCTTTTAAGAGGTAGTGCACGTCCTGCCCTACCAGCACACCCATCTGGCAGACTTCGTCTACTTGGGAGACGATGCTGCGCATTTCACTGCGGATAATGGACAGAGCATTCTGGCCGCTGGCGTAGGACAGCCCCAATTCAAAGGTATGGGGACCGATCTTGTAGAGACTGCCGTCCGTCACAACGTAATTGGTGGCAGCCAGTGTTTTCAGAATGGGGGAAATGGTACCCTTTGGCAGGTCCAGCAGATTGGCGATCTCCGTCAGGCTCAGACCGCCGGAATTGGCGTCGATCAGCTCCAGAATCCGGAGGACCCGCAGGGTTGGATTGTGATATTCCATGAAGGTGGACTCCAATCTTTCAGAGCTGTGTTCCGCAAGGCGGTAGTGGTTGGATAAAAAACTTTTGCTGTTCGGATATATGAACACACAACGAATATCCGAAACTCTACTGGTAAAATAGCACAGATACCCGCCGTTGTCAAGGGGTTAACTATGGAATTTGAGATCAAAAATGCTGAATTTCAGCAAAAAACCGCGCAAGAGGTAAGGATTCGTTCCGACAGCGGAAACGGGGTGGATCAGCCGCAGGCGGTGACCGTTTCAGTGAAGGCAGAGGCCCTTCTGTATGCGGCTTTTGCCGTTCTGTTGGCGCTTATATATTTAGTGGTGCAGCGCAGACCAGCGATCAGGTAATTTGGAGTTTTTCAAGACGCATAACAAAAAAACCGATGCAGCCCCGAAAGGGACCGCATCGGCTTGTGAGGATCGATATATGCGGATTAGTTTACTTGTGCAGCAGGGGAGAGAGGGGCTTGTAGATCAGGAAGCAAAGAACCACGTCCAGCATTCCCTTGAAGAAGGTGAAGGGCATATTGAAGATGGTCAGGCACTTGATGAGGCTGTCGGAGGAGGGGAGAATAGCCTGATACATGCCGATGATGGCGTCCAGAGGCAGACCGTAGCATACCACATAGGCGGGATACACCAGGAGGTAGTTGAAGGGCACAGACAGGACTGCCATCAGCGCGGCGCCGACAACAGCGCCGATCAGAGCGCCCTTGCGGGACTTATTCCGGGAATAGATGTAACCGGCGGAGAAGGAGAACACACTGCCCATCACGAAGTTGAACAGCTCACCTACATAGGCGGAGGAGGTGCCGTGGAGCACGGAGAACAGCAGGTTCTTCAGGAAGGTGACCACGATGCCGTAGACAGGGCCGAGAGAGAAGGCGGCCAACAGCTCCGGCAGATCGGACACGTCCAGCTTTACGAAGGAGGGGATCAGAGCCGGGATGGGGAATTCAATGAACATCAGCAGGAAAGCCACGCCGGAGAGCATTGCGGAAATAGTCAGCTTGTGGGTGCGGCTCCGATTGGCCGCACGGGTGGAGGGGATCGCGTTGGCATTGGGTTCAGACATAAAAAATACACTCCTTTTTTCATTTGAAAACACCCTGGATGCTTTGACTTCTCCAAGGTGAACAAACGAAAAAGGAGCGCACATAAAGTGCACGGCTTTCCCGTACTCATCTTCTTCCATCCAGACTGTAACTGTTGGTCCCGGAGTTTCACCGAGTCAGCGGACACCGAAGTATCCGGTCGCGGACTTTACCGCCAGTGGGGAATCACACCCCGCCCTGAAGACAAAGATTCAGTTGTTTTCTTCGGGTGATAGTATACGACAGAAGAAACAAAAATGCAACCCCTAATTTTTGACTTTACAAAAAAGAACAGATGTTCTATAATGAAAATGATACACTTGAGGAGGTGAGGAGATGCCTGCCAGACAGGAATCCTGCTGCTTTACCGGGCACAGACCTGCAAAGCTGCCATGGGGCTACAACGAGAGAGACCCTCGCTGCGTCAGACTGAAGGAGCGGATCGCCGATGCGGTGCTGTTGGCCTATCAGGAGGGGTACCGGCATTTTCTCTGCGGCATGGCCCAGGGCTGCGACCTCTATTTCTGTGAGGCGGTGCTGGCTCTGCGGGAGCGTTATCAGGAGGTCACTGTGGAGGCCGCCATCCCCTGCCCCACCCAGGCGGACGCCTGGCCGGAGGCAGAACGGGATCGCTACCGGGAATTGGTTGCCCGGTGCGATATGGAGACCATGGTCTCCGACACCTATTCTTCCACCTGTATGCAGCGGCGGGACCGCTACATGGTGGATCACGCCATGCTGCTCATCGCCGCCTTTGACGGCACCGCCGGCGGGACCCGCTACACGGTGGAATACGCCTTGCGGCGGGGAATCGAGATTTTTGATGTGTCGATTCCCACGGAATAGCTGTAAAATGAAATTGCTTTACTGTATAGATGCCAGAAGGGGGAGCAGCTCCGAAAGAGCGTGGATGGTATAGTTCGGCCGGATATCCGGCCGGGGCTCCTTGCCGTGGGGGTTGAACCAGACAGTGCGCAGCCCGGCGTTCGATCCGCCCCGGATGTCGGAGGTCAGACTGTCCCCTACCATGACGGTTTCCTCTAACCGAAAGCCGGGAATGGCGGCGAAGCAGGCATCGAAGAATGCCTTAGAGGGCTTGTCGGCGCCCATTTCCTCCGAAATGAAAATGCCTTTGAAATAGGGGCGCAGTCCGGCGTCATCCAACCGGGGATTCTGGACGGCGGCAGCCCCGTTGGAGGCGAGGTACAGGTCATACCGGGAGGAGAGATCCTTCAAAAGCTGCTCCGCACCGGGCATGAAGTCATGCTGGCAGGAGAGCAGTACCTCATACCGCTCGCTGATGGCCTTGCCGCTGTGGTCAACGCCCAGTTCCCGGAATAACTGCTCAAAGCGCTGCACCAGAACCTCGTCACGGGTGAGACGGCCTTCCTCCAGCAACTCCCAGTGGGCGGTATTGATGATGTGGTAGCGGTCCAGAATGGCCTCCGTCGGCTCGATGCCCGCCTCCCGCAGCGTTTGGGAAAGGGCCTTGGCCTCCCCGGCGGTAAAATTCAAAATGGTGTCATCCAGATCCAAAAAGATATTCTTCAGCATGGCGGCTTCCCCTCCAACAGGTGAATTTCTGAGGCCAGTTTACCGGATTTCAACGGTTTTCGCAAGATTTTTTTCAAATGTTGCATTTGGTTGCGGCCCTGAAACCCTGCCGTGGTGGACTTGCCCGGCGCTTTTTGGTAAAATTGGGGCAGAAGCAAGGGAGGAATTGCCTATGAATTTTTCGGAAAAGCTGATTCGCCTGCGGAAGCGGGAGGGCATTAGTCAGGAGGAGCTGGCGTCGTATTTGGAGGTTTCCCGGCAGGCGGTGTCCCGCTGGGAGCAGGGAGTTTCCCATAGTTAAAGATACCACACCAAATATGATGAACCCACGCTTATA
>OIXA01005401.1_pt1 | contig 11406 bp, 10 predicted proteins | sample 1587721 | NCBI WGS metagenome assembly OIXA01 (sample SAMEA3888900, study PRJEB22519) | human gut metagenome | biome: human gut; feature: human-associated habitat; material: faeces | place: Denmark | collected 2013 | reverse complement strand
GTTCATGGTCGTCATGCTGCCGGAGTCGGCGATGAATATGGTGGCGCGTCGCTTACCGGGTGAGCATATTGCCCGGGTCCTCAACCGTCTGGGCGGCAGCTTCGATAGCAGCACCGTCTTTCAGCTCAATGCGCCGCAAATCTCACGGCGCAGTAAGGTGGCGCAGCTGTTTCGCAACGGCTATGCGCGCGGCACGCTCGCCCTATGGCTGACCTATTTTATGGGGCTGTTTGTGATTTATCTGCTCAACGGCTGGCTGCCCACGATTTTACGTTCTGGTGGATTGTCGCTGCAGCAGGCGGCGATTATCACCGGTCTGTTCCAGCTGGGCGGCCCGCTGGGGGGGATCCTTGTCGGTTATCTGATGGACCGCGGCTCGGCAAAAGCGGTGATTGCGGTGACCTATTTCCTCGGCTGTATGTGTCTGTTAACCCAGGGGCTGATGGACTTCGGCTCGGCGGCGCTGGCGGTGCTGATCTTTATCAGCGGCATGTGTATTAACGGCGCGCAAAATGGCCTGCAGGCCTACTCGCCGGCCTACTATCAGACCGAAATTCGCGCCACCGGCGTTAGCTGGATGCACGGTATTGGCCGTAGCGGAGCGATACTTAGCTCTACCCTCGGTGGCGTGATTATGCTCGCCGTACCGGGCCACTCTTCAATATTTTTGGTGCTGGCGCTACCGGCCTGCCTGGCGGGGATCGCGATTTTACTGCACCGTATGAACCACCCTAAGCCTCGGCAAACAGAGGTGGATCTGAACGCGCTGTCGCAAACGTTGCATAACCGATAAGTGGAGTTACCTTATGGCCAGAATACTCGGCGGGATCGCCGTTTCTCATACCCCGACCATCGGCTTTGCCGTCGATCATCACAAACAGCAGGACGCGGCATGGGCACCTATTTTCCAGAGCTTTGAGCCGCTGCAGCGCTGGCTTGATGAGAAAAAACCGGATGCGCTGGTCTATATCTTCAATGACCATGTGACCGCCTTTTTCTTCGACCACTACTCGACGTTTACGCTCGGGATTGATAACGAATACGATGTGGCAGACGAAGGGGGTGGCCCGCGCGATCTGCCGCCGGTGAAAGGCGATGCGGCGCTCTCCAGGCATATTGGCGCGAGCCTGATGGCGGACGAGTTTGATATGTCGTTCTTTATGAACAAAAAGCTCGACCACGGCCTGTTCTCTCCGCTCTCGGCGCTGCTGCCGTGGCAGCAGGACACGGGATGGCCGACGCGGGTGATCCCATTGCAAATCGGCGTGTTGCAATTCCCGGTGCCCAGCGCCCGGCGCTGCTACAAGCTTGGCCAGGCGCTGCGCCGGGCGATCGAAAGCTACCCGCAAGATATCAACGTGGCGATCGTCGCGACCGGGGGCCTGTCGCATCAGGTTCATGGCGAGCGCTGTGGTTTCAACAATCCGCAGTGGGACGCGCAGTTCGTTGATATGCTGGTTAATGATCCGGAAAAGCTGGCTGAAATGACGCTTGGCGAGTACGCCACGCTTGGGGGGATGGAAGGGTCTGAAGTGATTATGTGGCTGGTCATGCGCGGCGCGCTGTCGGCGAATGTGACTGAAACCTGGCGTGACTACTACCTGCCGTCAATGACCGGCATCGCCACCCTGATTCTGGAAAATAATGCCCGCACTCCGCCGGTGGATACCCTTAGCCGCCATCGTCAGCACATGGCACAGCAGCTGGCTGGCGTAGAAAAGCTGCCGGGGACCTATCCGTTCACCCATGAACGGAGCCTGAATAGCCTGCGGTTGAACAGTTTCCTCCACCAGTTGATCCAGCCCGCCTGGCGCGAGCGTTTTCTCAAGCAACCGCAGGCGCTTTACGCCGAAGCGGAGCTCAGCGAAGAGGAGCAACGTCTGCTCGACGAGCGCGACTGGCGTGGGCTGATTCAGTACGGCGCCAGCTTTTTCCTGCTGGAGAAAATGGGGGCGGTGGTGGGCGTATCCAACCTGCATATCTACGCCGCCATGCGCGGACAGACGCTGGAAGAGTTCCAGAAAACGCGAAATCAGCAGGTGACTTACTCGGTGGCCGGAACCCGTTAACCTTGCGCGACCTGCCGCTGGATAAAGCTGAGCAGTGCCTGGGTCGCCGGCGACGGCAAACTGCCTGCGCGGAAGGTTAGCCCGATGCGGCGGGTGGTATCCGGCAGCTGCACCGGCAGGACGGTCAGCAGGCCATTGTCGATTTCGAAACACATCTGGCTGGCGGAAACTGCCGCCAGCATATCAGAGTCGCGTAGCAGGCCGCGCACCATCGCCGCATCTCCTGTCTCCACGGTTGGCTGCGGCAAAGGTAATCCCAATGTCAGAAACGCCCGCTCCAGCAGGCGTCGTGCCGGAGCATTCGAGCGTGGCAGTACCCATTGCGCGGCCGCTAGCTGACTCAGTGGGTCGGGGTGGCGAAGCAGCGGGTGCTCGTTGCGCAGAAGAATCAACATATCTTCCTCAAACAGCGCCTCGCAGCTCAGGTCCGGCAGCTCTTCATCCTGACGCAGCGCGCCGATAATAAAATCGATGTGCCCCGCGCGCATGTCGGAAACCAGCGACTCATACGGACTTTCGTTGGTCATCACCATAATCCCCGGATGATGCGCCAGAAAGGCACTAATCGCCGCAGGCAGCAGCCGGGTACGGCTGAGCGGCAGGGCGCCGATGCGCACGCTACCCTCAAGCACCCCCCGACGGGCGGCAAGATCGCTCCAGATATTCTCCAGCTCGTTGAGTGCCCGGCTGATGGGCGGGTACAGCAGGTCTGCTGCCGGCGTCGGGCGGACGCCTTCCGGTGTCCGCCGAAACAGCGCGGAATCGGCGCCTTTTTCCAGAATTTTCAGCGCCGCGCTGACCGCCGGCTGGGTGATACCCAGCTGCGTGGCGACGGTCTGCGTGTGGTTGACATGGTAGAGCTGCAGAAAAATCTCCAGCCGCCGGGTATTAAACAGCCAGCCGGCGTCCGGCAGCGCCGATGAGGCGCGGGCTTTCAGCTTGTGCAACAGGGCGGGAATCGCCTGTAAATCACCGATCGCGCGCAGGGCGCGCGGCAGAATACATTTACCGTACTCTGTCGCCACCATCCCGCTGTAGTGGCGCTCGAATAGCGTCACGTTCAGCGCCGCTTCCAGATCGCGGATTGCCCGGGTGATCGCCGACTGTGTACGAAATAAGTCATCAGCGGCACGCGAGACGCTACCGCGCTGAGCGACCTGGCAGAAGAAGCGTAGCTGCATGATATTTATCGTCTTATCGTATTTTCTCTTCAACATTCTGTACCAGGCGCCAGGTTGTGAGCTTTCCTACAACATAAATAAAAATCATAGCCTTCGCAAGTTAACGAATTACCCGCGGACCCCGGGACATGACAAGCTGAAAAAAACAACAGAGGAAGCCATCATGTCTCATCCGCATAGCGAAAAAAGTGCCCTTGTCGTCAGCGCCCACTCTGCCGATTTCGTCTGGCGCGCTGGCGGGGCGATTGCCCTGCACGCCAGCCAGGGCTACCAGGTCCATATTGTCTGCCTGTCGTTCGGCGAGCGTGGCGAATCGGCCAAATTGTGGCGCAAAGGCAACATGACCGAAGAGACGGTGAAGCAGATCCGCCAGCAAGAGGCGCAGGCCGCCGCCGATATCCTCGGCGCCAGCGTCGAGTTCTTTGATATCGGCGATTATCCTCTGCGCGCCGATAAAGAGACGCTGTTCCGTCTGGCCGATGTTTATCGTCGCGTGCAGCCGCACTTTGTCCTGACTCACTCGCTGCAGGACCCCTACAACTACGACCATCCGATGGCCTCTAATCTGGCCCAGGAAGCGCGGATCATTGCCCAGGCAGAAGGCTATCGTCCCGGCGAAAAGATCGTTGCCGCGCCGCCGGTTTACTGCTTTGAGCCGCACCAGCCGGAACAGTGCCACTGGCAGCCGGATGTCTTGCTGGATATCACCAGCGTGTGGGAGAAAAAATATCAGGCTATTCAGTGTATGCAGGGCCAGGAGCATCTCTGGGAGTACTACACCCGGGTTGCGCTGCAGCGCGGCGTGCAGGCGAAACGCAATATTGGCATTACCGCCGCCCGCGATATCGTTCACGGCGAAGCATATCAGAGCATCTTCCCGCGGGTGACGGAGAATCTGGCATGAACCTGTTGAATAAAAAAGGCATTGTTGTCCGTAATCTGCCGCGCCACGACGCGGCGACGTTACAGCAGTTTGCAACAGCTGGGGTGGCAACGATTCATGAAGCGCACGATCGGCAGGGATTGATGGCTCCAGCCATTCGCCCGATTCAGCAAGGCGTCAGCCGGGCGGGGAACGCCGTAACGGTGCTGGTGACGCCGGGCGACAACTGGATGTTCCACGTGGCGGTCGAGCAGTGTCGCGCGGGCGATATTCTGGTCGTGGCCCCGACCTCGCCCTGCGGCGATGGCTTCTTCGGTGACCTGCTGGCAACGTCGCTGCAATCACGGGGCGTGATAGGCCTGGTGGGCGATATCGGGATCCGCGACTCGCATACCCTGCGAGAAATGGGCTTTGCCGTGTGGTCGCGCCAGGTCTATGCCCAGGGGACGGTGAAAGAGACGTTGGGATCGGTCAACGTCCCGGTTGTCTGCGCCGGGCAACTGGTTACCCCCGGCGATGTGGTGGTGGCGGATGACGACGGCGTCGTGGTCGTACCGCATGCACAAGCCCGCACGGTGCTGGCCAAAGCGGAAACCCGAATGGCTAATGAAATGGCGAAGCGCGATCGGATGCGCGACGGCGAGCTGGGACTGGATATCTACGCCATGCGTCCGCGTCTGGCGGAAAAGGGGCTGCGTTACTACGACAATGCGGACGATGTGGAGGGCTAAGATGGCGCAACGCAAGATACCCTGCCTGCTGATGCGCGGCGGCACCTCGAAAGCCGCCTGTTTCCTGGCGGACGATCTGCCGTCAGACCCCGCGCAGCGCGATGAGGTGCTGCTGGCGGCGATGGGCTCGCCGGACGCCAGACAGATTGACGGCATCGGCGGCGCCGATCCGCTGACCAGCAAAGTGGCGATTATCCGTCGCTCCGCGCGACCAGACGCTGACGTCGATTACCTGTTTGCTCAGGTTAACGTCGATAGCGCCGTGGTCGATTACGGGCAGAACTGCGGCAATATTCTCGCCGCCGTCGGGCCGTTCGCGATTGAGCGCGGCCTGGTGGCCCACGCGGCGCCGCTGACCCAGGTGCGAATATTTATGGAAAACACCGGTCAGACGGCTATCGCTGAGGTGCCTTGCGATGAAGATGGCGTGGAGTATGCGGGTGGGACGCGTATTGATGGGGTGCCGGGGTATGCCAGCCAAATCGTACTGAATTTTCTTGATGTCGCAGGTTCCAGCTGCGGCGCGCTGCTGCCAACCGGCAACGCCATTGATCGCTTCGACGGCATCGAGGTGACCTGCATCGATAACGGTATGCCGGTGATTTTGTTACGTGCCCGCGACCTTGGGCGAAGCGGCTATGAAACCCGTGAACAGCTGGATAACGACAGCGAGCTGAAACAGCGGCTGGAGTCGATACGCCTGCAGGCCGGCCCACGAATGAATCTGGGCGATGTTGCCCGGCGTACGGTACCGAAAATGACCCTGCTCGCCGAGCCGCGCGACGGTGGCGCGATTTCCAGCCGGACCTTTATCCCTCACCGCTGCCATGCGTCGATTGGCGTATTTGGCGCAGTCAGCGTCGCCAGCGCCTGCCTGATCCCCGGTTCGGTCGCCGAGGGGCTGGCGCGGGTGGGCGACAATCCGCTTATCAGCGTTGAGCACCCCAGCGGCGAGTTCAGCGTTGCCCTGCGGCGCGGCGCGCAGGGTGAACTGGCGGGCTGCGGTCTGCTGCGTACCGCCCGTCTGCTGTTTTCCGGCGAAGTCTGTATTCCGGCCAGGGTCTGGCCGCATAAGGAGCAATGATGACGGCAATAACATTTATTGGTTTCGGCGAAGCGGGCGGGATTCTGGCGGGTGATTTGGCACGGGAAAATGACGTTACCATCTGGGACCGCAAGCTTCAGGGCGCAGAGCGCGCAGCGATGCGGGAAAAAGCGCATCTCGCTGGCGTCCGGGTTGCGGACTCGCTTGCCCAGGCGCTGGAGGGGGCAGCGCTGATCTTCTCGACCGTGACCGCCGGCTCGGCGCTGGAAGTCGCGCTGGCAGCAGCCGAATACGTACGCGAAGGCCAGTTTTTCCTCGATTTGAACTCGGTGGCCCCTGAAACTAAACGTATCGCGGCCAATCGCTTTTTGCCCGGGGCCTATCTCGATGTGGCGGTCATGGCGCCGGTACCGCCGGCGCGGCTGAGCACGCCGTTGCTGATCGGGGGGGCGCAGGCTCGTACGCTCGCGGAACGCTTAAGCGCCCTGGGGCTGAACGCTCGTTACGGCGCGGATGAGGTGGGCAAGGTGTCGGCCATTAAAATGTGCCGGAGCGTGATGATCAAAGGCCTGGAAGCGTTGACGACCGAATGCCTGTTCGCCGCCCGCGAATATGGGGTGGAAGAGCAGGTACTGGCATCGCTGCACGCCAGTTTTCCGTCGCTGGGCTGGAACGACGCGTTGCCGGGATATCTGATTAGCCGGGTGGCTGAACACGGTATTCGCCGCAGTGAGGAGATGGAAGAGGTGGTGAAAACGCTGCGTGATGCGGGGGGCGCAGGGCTGATGAGCCGGGCGACGGCCCAGGCGCAACGCCAGCTGCCGCAGAGCATGGCCGCACGCGACCTGAACTATGCACAGCTGGTGCCGTTCGACTGGAAAGCGTTGGCGGCGAAGCTAAAGTGATTACGTTTCCGGGCAGCTGATTTTATCGATGGCTGCCTGATAACCCTGCTGGTTATTTCGCTCTTTCGCCAGCGTGGCCTCCCGGACATACTCCTGGTTTGCCTGAGAGGCGAGGATTTTATTGGCAAAATCGGTATCGCTCAGGGGGGTCTTCGGGGCACATTTTTCCTTCACCGCTTTTAACACCAGCTGCTTTTGTTGCTCGAACTGCAGGCTCTTCAGCGGTGATTCGGCCCAGGCCGCCGTCGCGCTGAGGGTGGTAACCAGGCACAATACCCAACACGCTTTCATGGTGCTTCTCCTCAAATAGTAGCTTCAGTCAACTATATGCGCAGGATGCGAAACACGCAAATTATCAGGAAGTTAAGTTGTTTAAAATCAGATCTATGCTACCCGAACCCGACGTCGGGAATCCACGGCGATCAGCACCACAGAGGACAGAATCAGCAGCGTACCGAGCCAGTCCGGTAGCGTAAAGGTGATGCCCAGTAGCATGAGCGAAAGCAGCGCGCTGCTCAGCGGTTCGGCGCAGCTGAGAATCCCCGCTTTCGCGCCGCCAATTTTCTGTGCCCCGTTTAAATAGAGGCTGAAGGTCAGCGAAGTGCCGATCACCACCAGATAGAAGAACGCCAGCAGCAGACGGCCATTGACGACAAAGTGGGTGCCCTGACCGCCGTAGAACGGCAGCAGCATTGCCCCGCCCAGCAGCATGCTCCAGCCGACGATCGGCAGGGTGCCGTATCGGGCGATGAGCGTTGACGGCCAGGTGGTGTAAAACGCGGCGGCAAAGGCCGACGCCACCCCCCAGAGCAGCGCCGACGGCGAAATGGACAACGTGGTGGGATTGCCGTGGGTGACCAGCAGGAACGTACCGGCCAGCGAGGTCCCGATGGCGGCCAGCACCAGCGGCCCCGGTCGTGTTTTGCGGGCCAGCGCAAACCAGGCGACGATAATGGTCGGCGACAGGAACTGCAGCACCGTTGCGGTCGCGGCGTTCGATTTCTCGATGGTCATCAGGAAGGTGTACTGCACGGTCAGCGCGCCAAACAGCGAGAAGAACAGCAGGCTGAAGGCATCTTTGCGGTTTTGCAGGACGCGGAAAATTTTGTCGCCGTGCACAAAAGCGAGCATCAGGAGAATCAGGCCAGCGAACAGCAGACGCGTCATGGTCAGAAACGGCGATGACATCTGGCTTTGCTGCATAATGTACTGCGCGCAAACGCCAGAACTGCCCCATAGCACCGCGGCTATCAGTACGTTCAGCATCCCTTTTTTGCTGGAGCCCATCTTTTCCTCGAATGAAATATTGCAAAGGGCGCATCATAGCATGAGCTAACGCGCGCAGGCGGGCAGGAAATGGTGGGGCCCGGCGTGGTGGCGATGGCCGGGACCCCGGGGTGATTTGGCGTTAGCTCAAATCGACGTTTTTACTGCCGAACAGCCAGGTAAAGGCGAAGCCGCAGAGGTAGGAAACGGCCAGACCTGCGGCGTAAACCGCCATGCCAGCGTAGATCCCGCTCGCGGAGGTCATTAGCGGTAGCGCCACGAGGCCAGAAGGGCCAAAGACCGTATTCAGCCCTACCGGCAGGCCCAGCCACGCGATCAGACCGAGGAAAAAGCCGCCGCAGGCACCGCCAATACAGGCGGTGATAAACGGCTTCATGCGCGGCAGGGTTACGCCATAAATCAGCGGTTCGCCGATACCGAGAAAGCCGGGAATGATCGCCCCTTTAATCTGGGTCCGCAGCATCGAGCCGTGCTTCGCCCGCCAGTACAGCGCCAGCGCGGCACCAACCTGCCCGGCTCCCGCCATCGCCAGGATCGGGAACAGTGAGTTAAATCCTTGCGCATCGACCAGCGCAAAATAGACCGGCACGAAGCCCTGATGGACGCCGAACATCACCGCCAGCAGGAACAGACCGGCGAGCACCGCGGAGCCAAACGGGTTGCCGTTGAGATGGAGGAACAGCCACGACATCCCGGTAAACAACCAGCCGCCGATGGGCATAATCACCGTAAAGGTCACCGCGCCCATAATCAGCAGGGTGACTGCCGAGGTCAGGATCATATCGAGGTTGGCCGGCATCACGCGGCGTACCTGCTTTTCCACCCACGCACCGAGAATCGAGGCAATCAGCACGCCGATAATGTTGCCGCGCGGGTCAATGCCGTGGCCGAAGAAGGTGGTGATCCCGGAGAAGAACCCGCTGGTGGCTTCGGGGTTGTAGCCGAGGACAAACAGCGAAGCGATAATGGCGCCGTTGACTCCGGAACCGCCAAACGCCTTCTGCGCGTTATAGCCGATCAGGATACTCAGGAAGGTGAACATCCCCTTGCTGAAGACTTTCATGTAGCCAATTAGCGCCACCAGGGAGGCGTTGGGATGGGCGTTCTCCAGCACAAACATCTGTTCTGCCAGCGTCGCGAAGCCGAGCAGCAGACCGACGGCGATAAAACCGGGAATCAGCGGGGTAAAAATAGTGGCGAATTTGGCGAGAAACTTCTGCACGCCGCTGGTTTGCTTACTTTTCAGCGCCTGTTTTTTCTCTGCCGCCACCTCCGCCAGAGACGGCGCGTCGGCCGGCGCCTCTTCCAGCAGTCCGTTCATCATTTCCGCTGCGGTTTGCGCTTTACCGGGGCCGAGCACCACCTGAAACTGCTCATCGCTGACGATAACCCCCATCACCCCTTCAATCTGGCGGATGGCGGCGCTATCGGCGAGCTGCTCATCACGTAGGGTTAAACGCAGGCGGGTCATACAGTTCCCCGCCTGGGCGACGTTTGCGGCCCCGCCAACATGGGTCAGGATCCGCGCTATCATCTCTTTATTTATTTTTGCCATTGCACGTTACCGGGTTGTCGGCGCTTAGGTGTTGCTCAGCGCCTGGCGGATAAAACCGTTATTTTGCGCCAGCAGGGACTGGGCTTCGGCAGCGTTCAGATTCGCCAGCACCATGACAATGGCGGTTTTACAGTGGCGACCGCAGGCGTCCAGCGCGGCCTGCGCGGTGGCGCGATCGCAGTCGGTTGCTTCCATAACGATCGAGACCTGGCGCTCAATCAGCTTCGCGTTGGTCGCTTCAACGTCAACCATCAGGTTGCTGTAAATCTTACCAATACGGATCATGGCACCGGTGGAGATCATGTTCAGCACCAGCTTTTGCGCGGTTCCCGCTTTCAGACGGGTAGACCCGGTGACCACTTCCGGACCCACGACCGGGGTAATGGCCACATCGGCCAGACGGGCCATTTCACCGTGCGGGTTGCAGCTGACGATGGCCACAAAGGCGTTCTGGCTGTGGGCATACTCCATGGCGCCAATGACGTACGGCGTACGTCCGCTGGCGGCCAGGCCAACCAGCACATCGCGGTTGCTGAAGTTAAGATTTTGCAGGTCCATGGCGCCCTGCGCTTTGTTATCTTCCACATTTTCCACGGCGCTGAGAATGGCTTTATGGCCGCCGGCAATCACCCCGACCACCTGCTCCGGACGGGTACCGAAAGTCGGCGGACATTCGCTGGCATCCAGGATCCCCAGGCGCCCGGAGGTCCCGGCGCCAATGTAAATCAGGCGTCCACCGGCTTGTAACGCCGCGGCCACTTTATCTACGACCTGAGCGATTTGCGGTAAATAGGGGGCGATCGCGTGGGGCACCTGCTGGTCTTCCTGGTTAATAACCGTCAGCATCTCGACGGTGGACAGGGTGTCTATATTGGCGCTATTGGCATTGCGGCGCTCGGTCAGCAGCGCGCTCAGGTCGATACTCATACACAAACCTCTTCAATCACAGTTAAGCCAGATTCTAAGGAATTAATTATTCCAATCATGTGAAGGTTATCACGATTAATACTCAACGGATAATAAGAGATTTGTAGGCAGGTCGGGAAGTGATGCAGTAACAAAATTGGAATATTTTATTACTGCATTCGCGCTTAACGGGTCGAGTGGTTTTTTTGCAGGCCGAAGAACAGGGCGATCAGATAGCTGATGGTCATGGCGAGGCTCATTTTCAACATCGTTTCACCGCCGAGTCCGGCCAGCGGCGCCGCGATGCCGCCGCAGACAAACATCAGGGTCCCCATCAGCGCCGAGGCGGTACCCGATTGCGTACTGCTGACCTCGCTCATCGCTTTTGAGCCGGCAACGGTGCTGATACCGCTCATGAACGACACGGTGAAGAACAGGCCGATTAGCGCCGGTAGCGGCAGATGTTGCCAGGCGAGAAACAGGGTGATGACTGCGCACAGGACCGCCAGGCTCAGGCCACCGCGCAGCAGCGTATCGGCGCTATAGCGGCGCGAGAGGCGGGAGAAGATCTGCGCGGCGATAATCAGTCCAATGCCGTTTACGCCAAACAGCAGGCTGAACTGCAGGGCCGTCATGCCGTATTCGCTCTGAATCACGAACGACGACGAGCCGATGTATGAGAACAGTCCGGCCATCATAAAAGCCTGAATCAGGCAGTAGCGCATAAAGGGGCGGTTTTTCAGCACCGGGATGTCGCTTTGCTGATGCGTCGTGGCCGGATCTTTACCCGGCAGCGTTTCGCGTAGCACCGTCAGGCTCAGGAGCAGCAGTACGCCGCCGATCC
>OIXA01005399.1_pt1 | contig 11407 bp, 6 predicted proteins | sample 1587721 | NCBI WGS metagenome assembly OIXA01 (sample SAMEA3888900, study PRJEB22519) | human gut metagenome | biome: human gut; feature: human-associated habitat; material: faeces | place: Denmark | collected 2013 | reverse complement strand
CTCATAAATCTACCCTTAATCGTGTATTGGATGATAGTTGCGGATTTTAGGTTTATCTGAGTAACCTTAAACTTATGCTTCACAGCAGCACTTGCCGCTTTCTGTGCAATGGCCTTCTGTTCAGCCGTAACGCCTTCGGGAGCATAACTGTTGCCCACAACGTTACGCTTAAAGATGGCTTGGAACCATGTGCAAGCAGCTGTGTAGCGGCCATAGAGATAGTTGAGATGATAGCCGTCGCGGTTCATGTTGTCGCCAATAGACGAGGTGCGGGCATTCTGCACGGCTGTGCCTGAAGGCACGATAACATCGGGGTGGATGTCCTTGATTACATGTTTGGTGGCACCAATAATGGCCTCATACATCTGCTTCTGACTGTTGCCGTAGCGTTTGAAGCCATCGTGGTTGGAGCTTTGGGCATAAGCCCATGTCTGGTGAAAAACAATCTTCACGTCTTTCTTTGTATGTGCCTTGACATAAGCCACAAGCTGCGAGAGATAAGGCTGATAGGTGTTGTAGTCGCCAGAGAAATGGCTGGCCTGCTGCACGCTCACATAGTCCCAGTCTTCATCGGCAATGGCTTTGGCGATGTCACAATTGGGAGTCTCCTTCATCACGCCGTCCACGCCGATCTTACGATAACGATATGAAGGCGAGTTGTCGTTGACACACTGCATGTGGCGCTCCAGAGAACAGCCACCGATGAAGAGGTTGCCTATGACGGTCTCTATGCCGTCGGCATCTGCCAACTCGTGCAGATACTGCTCTATGGCATCTTCAGAAAAGCTGTTTCCAATGGCCAGAATCTTAATGGTGCGTGCCGTGGTTGTCTGAAGGCACATGGCAAAGGCCAAGAGAAGAAATAAGAAAAATTTTCTCATAGTAAAACTTGTTTTTGTTATTAAAAGGATTTATTCTTAAAAGAAATGTTCTTAGAAGAGATATTCTTAAAAAATGTCCTTAAAGAAGTTCTTAAAAGAGTCCTTAAAAGGATGTGTTATTTAAAGAATGTGTTTTTATCAATAACGTCAAAAGCCCTGTTTTATTGAAAGAAGCCGATTTTATTTTCAAATCAAGGGGCCGCCAATAGGTTTCACCTATTTTTTGCCAAAACAATTTGCACATTAAAAGAAAAACATTAACTTTGCATACCATTCAGATAATGGAACAAGAAAAAATAACTAAAATTATGGATATTACCCAACGGTTTTTAAACTACACACAATTCGACACGCAGTCAAGCGAAGAATCGCAGAGCGTGCCAAGCACACCGAAACAACTGGTATTCGCCGAATACCTGAAGAAAGAACTTGAAGACGAAGGCTTGAGCGACGTGGAGATGGACGAGAACGGTTACATCTACGCCACTCTGAAAGCCAATACTAAGAAAAAGACCCCGACAATAGGTTTCATCTCACACTATGATACGTCTCCCGACTGTAGCGGAGCAAACATCCACCCGCGCATAGTAAAAAACTATGACGGAGGCGACATCGTGCTCTCTGAGGGCATCGTGTCATCACCCTCAAAGTTTCCTGAGCTGAAGGCTCATGTGGGCGAGGACCTTATCGTCACCGACGGCCACACGCTGCTTGGTACCGACGACAAGGCAGGCATTGCCGAGATCGTGCAGGCCATGTGCTGGCTGCGCGACCACGACGAGGTTAAGCACGGCGACATCCGCGTGGGCTTCAACCCCGACGAGGAGATAGGCATGGGCGCCCACCACTTTGACGTGAAGAAGTTTGGTTGCGACTGGGCCTACACCATGGACGGTGGCGACCTCGGCGACCTCGAGTATGAAAATTTCAACGCCGCCTCAGCAAAGATCCACATCAAGGGTGTTAGCGTGCATCCGGGCTATGCCAAGGGCAAGATGATCAACGCCAACCGCTTGGCTGCCGAGTTCACAGCCATGCTCCCCGCCAGCGAGACCCCTGAGGAGACCGAGGGCTACGAAGGCTTCTATCACCTCTTGGGCATACAGTCGAACATCGAGAACGCGACCCTCTCCTACATCATACGCGACCACGACCGCAACCGCTTCGAAGACCGCAAAGACTTCATCGAGGAGTGTGTGGCAAAGCTGAACGGGAAATATGGCGAGGGCACGGTGACCGCCGACGTGAAAGATCAATATTACAACATGAAGGAGAAGATCGACCCCAACATGCACGTCATCGACATCGTGGTCAAGGCCATGCAAGAGTGTGGCGTTCCTCCCAAGGTTGAGCCTATCCGTGGCGGCACCGACGGCGCACAGCTCTCGTTCAAGGGTCTGCCCTGCCCCAACATCTTCGCTGGTGGTGTCAACTTCCACGGTCCCTACGAGTTTGTGAGCATTCAGGTCATGGAAAAGGCCATGCAGGTTGTGACCAAGATCTGTGAGATCACAGCACAATTTAACGATTAACTAAAGTTACAAATGGCAAAGAAAAATTTTCTCTACCCAGCCGACTGGGTCAAGACAAAGCCTTACATGGCGGTAGACAGCGTTGACATCTACTACACTGGCATCGCCAACCGCATATACGACATACTGAAAGAAACAAAGCTCGACGCGATCTTCAACACCCCCCACAGCATGCGCACAGCTGTGATGAGCATCACCGGATGGTTTGAGGACGTCATCTCCCAGAACGGCATCTGGCAAGCATTCACCAACGAGTGTGAGCAGATGTATGGCAAGAAGTTGCCGTTCTACCCCCTTGGCGACAACTATTATCCCGACGAGATAAACCAGGAAGACATACAGTTTCTCTTGTGGCACAACCTTCAGACGGTCACCCGCACACAGCGCATCATCAACCCCACAAGCCCTGTGCTCATGCTCGCAGCCGAGTTTATCTACCACATGCTCGAGGACGAGTATGAGACAGCTCCCGAGAACGAGCGTCTGCACCAGTTCATCTACGCTTCAGTAGACCAAGAGGTGGCCTGCGCCCATTATGTTGAGGTTGCGACGTGGTTCCACTACAAGAGCTTCATCAACATAGAAAACTTTGACGAGTTCATGACCGTGAACGGCGAGTTCATGCAGAACGCCCATGACGACCCTCAGCAGCTTGAGGCCGTGTCATGGGGCATGTATGTCACGATGATGCTCAAAGGTCACCGCTCGCTCCTTGCCCTCACCACCCCCGAGTGGCTGTCACGTCTTGCCAAGGGCAACGACGCTCTGAAGCTGTGGAAAGACGTCAAGGTGCGCAAAGCAAGCTGCTACCTCGTGGAGAGCATTGCCGATGGCGTGCTCACCTTCAACGACCTTGTCGAGGGCGACACCATAACCCTGAAAGCCGAGAACCTCGACTTCCCGACCAAAGATTTCGTTGCCGGCACCACCACCGTGATCTGCGAGTTCATCAAGTTTGACAAGCAGCTGCACCGCGTGGGCACCATCGCCGTGAACGACATGGGTGAGAACGTGGAGCAGTATGTTGCCCAGGAGAAGGAGAACCGCAGCGACAAGAACCAGAAGGCCATACACAAGGCGTTCCTCAAGGCAGCCGACAACAAGTATGTCATGTTCTTCAAGGACAAGGCGGCCACCGAGGAGTTCCTCACCGAGAAGATGGGCTACCATTTTGCACAAGGCGTGAAGCTGCCCGAGTTTAAGACCGACCGCAACATCATGCTCATGGCATCGCCCAAGACGGGCCTCACGGTTCAGCCTGGCTTCCTCAGCTGTATGAACGCCGAGCACAACCCCTATTTCAGCAAGGAAGATGCAGCCAAGAACACGTTGCCCGTGATAGCACGCGCCAACGCCATTCCTTACGACATCATCTGCCACATGCTCGACGACGGCATGCTTTCTGAAGCGACGTTCAGCGGCAGCGACAACGCCGTGGAGAACAAGAAGCTGGCCCAGGACAACCTGCCGTTCATCGTAGATTATTATTATCACAACAACCGCACAAAATAAACAGTTAGCGAGAAAGCCGATTGTGATAACCCCACATATCGTCCCCGTCTTGCTGTCATCAGGCAAGGCGGGGATGCTTTTTTATTTTTTTTTACACCTACAAAAACAAGACAAGCACAAACATGTCAGAACTTCCCACACTCATCAACGACCTTGCCCTCATCCTCATTGTCGCAAGCATCGTCACCCTGCTGTTCAAGAAGCTGAAGCAGCCATTGGTACTCGGCTATGTGGTCGCCGGCTTTCTCGTGTCGCCCCACATGCCTTACACCATGTCGGTCATCGACAACAGCGACATCAAGACCTGGGCCGACATTGGCGTCATGTTCCTCCTCTTCTCCCTTGGTCTCGACTTCTCGTTCAAGAAAATCCTGAAGATGGGCATGTCGCCGATCATCGCTGCCTGCACCATCATCTTCTTCATGATGACGCTCGGCATCGTAGTGGGCCACGCCTTCTCTTGGGCACGCATGGACTGCATCTTCCTTGGTGGCATGCTCGCCATGAGCTCCACGACGATCATCTACAAAGCCCTCGACGACATGGGGCTGCGCCAGCAGAAGTTTGCTGGCATGGTCATGAGCGTCCTCATCCTTGAAGACATCCTCGCCATCGTCATGATGGTCGTCCTGGCCGCCATAGCCGAAGGCAGCAGTCCCGATGGCGGCGAGATGATTGGTGTGGTCATGAAGATTGGCTTCTTCCTCGTGCTGTGGTTCGTGGTAGGCATCTTCCTCGTGCCCCTGTTCCTGCGCTCCATGCGCAAGCTCATGAACGGCGAGACGCTCCTCATCGTGGCGCTTGGCCTGTGCTGCTTCATGGCTGTGCTGTCTACAAAGGTGGGGTTCAGCAGCGCCTTCGGTGCCTTCGTGATGGGCAGCATCCTCGCCGAGACGATAGAGGCAGAGCGCATCATCAAGCTGGTTGAGCCGGTAAAGAACCTCTTTGGTGCCATCTTCTTCGTGTCGGTGGGCATGCTCGTCGACCCCAACATCATCGTGGCCTATGCCGTGCCCATCATGGTGCTTGTGCTCACCATCCTTCTCGGCCAAGCCGTGTTCGGAACGTTTGGCTTCATGCTAGGCGGCCAGTCGCTGAAGTCGGCCATGCGCTGCGGCTTCTCCATGACCCAGATCGGCGAGTTCTCGTTCATCATCGCCTCGCTCGGCCTGTCGCTCGGCGTGATCGGCAAGTTTCTCTACCCTGTCGTCGTGGCCGTGTCTGTCATCACCACGTTCCTCACGCCCTACATGATGAAAGCCTCTGTGCCGTGTTACAACATCCTGGAGCACCGCCTGCCCAAGTCGTGGGTAAAGGCCATGAACAACATTGCGCTGAGCCACCCCGCCCCAGCCCATGGCGAGCGCCGCTGGCGCAGTCTGCTCTTGCAGATGACACGCATAACCCTCATCTACTCTATCCTCTCCTCAGCCTCCATCGCCGTGATGTTCATGTTCTTCCTGCCCTTCGTTCGCAGCATCATGCCCGGCATGCACTGGTGGGCAAACGGCATCTGTGCCTTGACCACGGTTCTTTTCATCTCGCCGTTCCTCCGCGCCATCGTCATGAAGAAGAACCACAGCGACGAGTTTAAGGCACTTTGGAGCGAGAGTCGTCTTAACCATATTCCGCTCATCGTCACCATCCTTGTGCGCATCATGGTCGCCACCGCCTTCGTGTTCTACATCTGCAATTACCTCACCCGTTTCACCAACGCGCTGATGATAAGCATCGCCGTGGCCGTGGTGCTGCTCATGATGATCTCGCGTCGTCTGAAGCGCCGTTCCATCATGATGGAGCGCATGTTCATCCTTAACCTCCGCTCGCGCGACATCGAGGATCAGGTGCTTGGCCGCAAGAAGCCGCTCTATGAGGGCCACCTCCTCGACCGCAACATACATATCGGCAATTTCGACGTGCCGGAAGATTCGCTGTGGTCGGGTCAGCGTCTGAACGAACTGAAGCTTCGCAACCGGTTTGGCGTGATGGTGAGCAGCATCTTGCGCGGCAGCCATCGCATAAACATCCCTAACGGCACCAGCGAGATCTTCCCTGGCGACCGCATACAGGTCATCGGCAGCGACGACCAGCTGGCAGCGTTTGGCGCCGCCATAGGCAACGAGCTGATGGCCGATGATCCCGACATCGAGAAACGTGAGATGAAGCTCCGCCAGATGGTCATCGACGGCAAGAGCGTGTTTGTGGGTAAGACGTTGGCGGAGAGTGGCATCCGCGACAAATACAACTGCATGGTTGTAGGCTTGGAGGAAGGCAAAGAAAACTTGTCGCTCATCGAGCCTTCCCGTCGTTTCGTCAAGGGCGACATTATATGGATTGTTGGTGAGGAGTCGGACCTCCAAACCATCTTAAACATGTAACCGTGTGGACCACGAATCTTTCACACGAATCTTCACGCGAATATTTTTTTGAACACGAATCTCACGAATAACACGAATATTTTTAAGCACACGGATATTATTTTTTTAAAGCACACGGATCTCACAGATCTCACGGATCTGCCTATGCTTCGCATGGCTCACGGATAATATTTTTTAAGCACACGGATCTCACGGATCTCACGGATTTTTGAGCCTTCGGCTCGTTATGTGATTATTGACTCGTTGTGTGATTATTGACTCGTTGTGTGATTATTGACTCGTTATGATTTTAATGATAAATCAAAAAAGCTATCCGTGAGCCATGCGAAGCATTGGCAGATCCGTGAGATCCGTGAGATCCGTGTGCTTTTAAAACATTCGTGAGATTCGTGAAATTCGTGTTCAAAAATAATCTCGTGTTCTTAAGAATTATTCGTGAAATTCGTGTTCAAAAAATCTCGTGTGCTTAAGAATTATTCGTGAAATTCGTGAGATTCGTGTTCAAAAAAAAATCTCGTGAAAGATCCATGTGAAGATTCGCGTGAAAGCTTCGTGGTCTCACCGGGGATAATTTAAAAGCCGTAGATCTGTTTGAGCTTGTTGCCGAGCTTGTCGCCGCGCAGGTCACGAGCCACGATTTTGCCGTTAGGGTCAACGAGCAAGCTTGCAGGAATGCCCTGAATGCTGTAAGTCTTGGCAGCCACCGACTGCCAACCCTTAAGGTCAGAGAGGTGAACCCAATTCAGCTCCATGTCGCCGATAGCCTTCTTCCATGCGTCGCTCCTGTTGTCCAGCGACAGCCCCACGATCTCGAAGCCCTTAGCGTGATATTTCTCATAGCTTGCCTTCACGTTAGGCATCTCCGCACGGCAAGGTCCACACCATGAAGCCCAGAAGTCGATGAGCACATACTGTCCCTTGCCACACCACTCGCTCAACTTGTGAGCCTTACCCTCTGTGTCGGCCAGCTCCAGATCAGTAAACTGCTTTCCAATCACCGCCTCAGCACGTTCAACGTCAGCAAGCACCTTGCGTGCATAAGCCAGGACGGGGTGCGAGGCATAGGGACGCGAGGAATCGAGGAGCGCCTTCAGCTCCGCCGTCTCACAGTCGTAGACAATGTTGGTTATGTAAGCCGCGGGAATGAGGTTATCCTTGTTCTCGCTGATGATCTGGCGAATCATTTTGTTCATCTGCTCCTCAAGCGGGTTCATCTGCTCCACGAGCGCCTTGGTCTGCTTGTCGCGCTCCTCCTGGCTTATCGCTGTGTTGAGCACCAGTTTTCTGTAGCTGTCAGCTATGGGCTGCATCTTGTCGGCAATGACCTTCACCTTCTGCTGACACTCGCCGAAACGGTTGTTCAGCGCCGAGCCTTTCAAGGAGCCAGCCTTGAGGTCCACGGTTGCCGGCGTGCCGTCGTTGAACAGATTCACATAGCCTGCCTCCTTTGTTGTAACAAACATCAGGGCGTTCTTGTCGCCCTTCATGTTAATCTCGAACACGCCGTTCTTCACCGCCACGCTGTCTTGCTGTGCGTCGCGCTTGGCCTCGTCATAATAATACACCCACTTGGTAGCTTCCGGGCATCTACCTTTCACCACCGTAGTAACCTCCTGCGCCATGACCGTCGACAGGGCGGCTATGGCGAGTACAGATGTTGTCAGTCTTTTTGTCTGCATTTCTATTCTTGATTTTTTTCGTTAATTCATTGTTTCTTGACATGCAAATGTAAGAATAAAATGGTGATGTTCAAAGAAAAGGGCGCTTTTTATCTCGTTTGTTTTGTCATCTTTAGGTTTTTTAGTAATTTTGCATCCTGTTTGGGAGCAGTCCCATCAAAAGAGTGCTTGGTAAACCTCTTAAAAAACAAGAATTATGACAGAAAAAAAGAATAATGTGAGCGTGCTGTTCCTTCTGTTCAGCGTGCTTTTTTGCGTCTGCCTGATAACGGCAAACGTGCTCGAGACAAAACAGATTTCGTTAGGTTTTATCAACATCACGGGCGGTCTGCTCGTGTTCCCGGTGTCCTACATCATCAACGACTGCGTGTGTGAGGTGTGGGGTTATCGCAAGGCGCGACTCCTCATCTGGCTGGGCTTTGCCATGAACTTCCTGTTCGTGGCGTTCGGCGCATTGGCCGATGCCATTCCCGGCGCCCCCTACTGGGACAACGACGAGGGCTTCCATGCCGTGTTCGGACTGGCTCCGCGCATCGCTGCCGCCTCGTTCGTGGCGTTCCTCATCGGCTCTTTCGTCAACGCTTACGTCATGAGTCGCATGAAGATCAACTCTAACGGCAAGAACTTCTCTTATCGCGCAATCCTCAGTACGGTCTTTGGCGAGGGTGCCGACAGCATCGTGTTTTTCCCGCTCGCCCTCTATGGCGTGGTGCCCACGAAAGAGCTGCCCATATTCATCATCTCGCAGGTGGTGCTCAAGACGGTCTACGAGATCATCGTGCTGCCCGTGACCATCGCTGTGGTGAAGAAGACGAAGAAGCTGGAGGGCGAGGATGCCTATGACAACGACGTCGACTATAGCGTGTGGAAGATTTTGAGCGTTAATTAAGTGAAGAACGTTTTTAAGTGAAGAACGAAGAGTGAAGAGTGAAGAATTCAATAGCCTCACTAACAAAAATTCAGCAAATAATTAATATTTACATCGCGCTTCGCGCTCGTTGATTTTTTAAACATTAATTATCATTAATGACCCATTAATTATCATTAATACGCGCGTAGCGCGAAATATTGATGTTCATACTCCGCGAAGCGCCTGAGCACCTACGTAGCGCAAGAATGTTCAATTAATGGAAATTAATGTTTAAAAAGTGCGTGAAGCGCAAAATGACATATTATCTTTTTTCAAAATAAAAAAAGAGCATAACCGCGAGTTGCTGTCCTTATATATAAATAAGGTGGAAGCAACAGGCGGTTATGCATCATTATTACTGGCTGTTCAGCGAAACAGATGGGCTGTTCAGCAGAACGGTCTTACTGCTCACGCTCGATGTAAGCGATGACGTCGCCCTTCTGGATCTTGGAGCCTTGCTTGGCGTTGATCTCAACGAGCTTGCCGCCCAGGGCTGCCTGAACCTCAACAAACTCGCCCCAAGGAGCCTGAATCCAGCAGAAGGCGTCGCCTTCCTTATACTCTTTGCCGATGAACGGCTCAACAGAGGGAGCACACTCGCCCTCGCCGTTGAACTCCCAGAAGACCTGACCCTTGACAGGAGCAACGATGGCATCGGCCTTGGCGTGCTTGAACGCGCTGAGCTGCTCGGGTGAGAGGTTGGCGCCAAGCTTGGCGTCCTTGAGCTTCTGAAGGTCGGCAAGGAAGTTTTTCTTTGCCTGGCCGCTCTTGAAGTTGCGATACTGCTCGGGGTGCATGGCAAGCTCGAACAGCTCCTCGTCGTCCTGACCATAGTCCCAACCGTTCTCGTCCATCTCCTTGCGGAAGTCGTCAAGGGCATCGGTGAGAAGGGTGTGGGCATCGACGTCGGTGAACTCGCGGCCCTGCTTCTTGGCAAGCTCCACAAGCTCCGGGTCGATGGTTCCGGGGATCTTGCCGCTCTTGCCGAGGATCATGCCCCACATAGAGTCGTCCATCATGACAAAGCGACCCTTGCCCTGCTCGAGGGTGAGGAGGTTCATGAGGGCGATGTTCTTGACATACTGTGAGAACGGGGTCACCAATGGAGGATAGCCCACGCGAGGCCATACATACTCTACCTCGTCGAAGAGCTTGATGAGGAGGTCGTCCATAGACAGCTCGTCCTCGCCCTTCTTCTTGCGAACGTTGTTGATGGTGGTGCGCATGCCGCCGAGGTCGGCCATCATTGAACCCATCATGCCGCCAGGCAGACCACAGCCCAAGAGGAGCGATGACATGATCTTGTTGCCGGGGTTGATGAAATAGCCGAGCCACTCGTCGATAAACTCTTGGGTGAGAGCGCGGGCCTTCATGTAGGCAGACATGTTGATCTCAGGAACCTCAAAGCCCTCGTTCTTCAACATGCTGATCACAGAGATCACGTCGGGATGAACCTTACCCCATGACAGAGGCTCGATGGCGGTGTCGATGATGTCGGCACCGTTGTTGCACACCTCCAGAATTGAGGCCATAGAGAGGCCGGGGCCAGAGTGGCCGTGATACTGGATGATGATTTCTGGATGCTTGTCCTTGATCATCTTGGTGAGCTTGCCGAGGAACGCGGGCTGGCCGATGCCTGCCATGTCCTTGAGGCAGATCTCTTCGGCACCGGCAGCGATGAGCTGGTCGGCAATGTTCATATAATACTCAAGCGTGTGAACGGGTGAGTTGGTGATGCAGAGAGCACACTGGGGGGTCATGCCGCCTTCCTTTGCCCACTTGATGCTGGGGATGATGTTGCGAACGTCGTTCAGTCCGTCGAAGATACGGGTGATGTTGGTGCCTTGCTTGGCCTTGACCTTGTACATGAGGGCACGAACGTCATCGGGTACGGGATACATGCGCAGCGCATTGAGTCCGCGGTCGAGCATGTGGGTCTTGATGCCTACCTCGTTGAAAGGCTTGCAGAAGGCACGCACAGCATCGTTGGGGTTTTCGCCTGCCAAGAGGTTTACCTGCTCAAAGGCACCACCGTTGGTCTCTACACGAGAGAAGCAACCCATTTCAATGATGACGGGAGCGATGCGCTCCAACTGGTCCTTGCGCGGCTGGAACTTTCCAGACGACTGCCACATGTCACGATAAACGAGACTGAATTGTATTTTCTTTTTCATCTTACTGTTATGTGATAAAAATTTTTTTGTTCTTATATGTAAAAAATAACTTTCTGACATGTCACCGCTGCTTCTTTAAGAAGCATGGCGCATTCAAAGATGCAAATTTAAATAAAAAAAGTCATTCTGCCACACTTACACCTTCTTTTTTATGACTTGTTTGCTTTTATAGCCCTCATGACGCTGTTACAAGCTTAAACAGAAGCTGACAATGTGAACAAAAGAACAATATTTTTTTACGCTTCGCGCTCGTGGTGTTTTAAACATTCTTGCGCTCCGTAGGTGCTCAGGCGCTTCGCGTATTTTTTTAAACATTAATTTCCATTAATTGAACATTAATG
>OIXA01005397.1_pt1 | contig 11409 bp, 9 predicted proteins | sample 1587721 | NCBI WGS metagenome assembly OIXA01 (sample SAMEA3888900, study PRJEB22519) | human gut metagenome | biome: human gut; feature: human-associated habitat; material: faeces | place: Denmark | collected 2013 | reverse complement strand
TATCGATGCCGAGATCGCACAGGCAATGGCTGACAAACTTGGTCTGAAGCTTGAGATCGTTGATATGGACTTTGATTCTCTGATCGCTTCTATCCAGTCCGGCAAGATTGACATGAGCCTTGCTGGTATGACGGTAACCGAGGAGAGAAAACAGAACGTAGATTTTACTGATTCTTATGCAACAGGTGTTCAGGTTATCATCGTAAAAGATGATTCTGACATCGCTTCCGTAGATGATCTGCAGGATAAACTGATCGGTGTTCAGCAGGGAACTACCGGACATCTGTACTGCGCTGATGATTTTGGCGAGGATCATGTAAATGCACTTCCGAATGGTGCTACTGCTGTACAGGCACTGCTTCAGGGCAAGGTTGACTGTGTAGTTATCGACCAGGAGCCGGCAAAAGCATTCGTAGAGGCTAACGAGGGACTGAAGATTCTTGATACTGCATACACCACAGAGGATTATGCAGCAGCTGTATCCAAAGACAATCCAGCACTGACTGCAGCACTGAACAGCGCACTTCAGGAGCTGAAAGACGATGGAACGATTCAGGGAATCCTTGATAAATACATCAAAGCAGAATAAATTCTGAATCTGAAAAGAACAGAGGCGGAGGTGTTCCGTATTGAACACCTCCGTTTTTCCTGTATAGAAGCCTAAAACATCCGGGCAAAAACCGCATGGATATATAAGAAGCAATCTAAGACTTGCTTTTTATATATCCATACTGTAAAATGAATGCATATTTATGCGTGAGAGCAAAGCTTATTTGCACAAAGATACGAAACGAGGGAAATGAAAGGAGCCATAATTATGTGGGAAAGTCTTAAGATGGGATTCTATCAGACATTTATACTGGAAGACAACTACCAGTATTTCGTAAAAGGTCTGGGAACCACACTGACGGTAACTATATTTGCACTGGTTCTGGGCGTGATCCTGGGGGTGATCGTGGCCGTGATCCGTTCTGCGTATGATCAGCAGCCAGAGAAGAAGAAAGGACTGCCGCTTAAGATCCTTAATGGAATCTGTAAAGTGTATTTGACGGTAATCCGTGGAACGCCTATGATGGTACAGCTTCTGATCATGTGGTTTGTAGTGTGGGCAAGCGCCAGATCTACAGACAGTAATATGATGAAATGTGCGATTCTGGCATTTGGAATTAACTCAGGCGCATATGTGGCTGAGATCTTCCGTTCCGGCATCATGTCCATCGACAAAGGGCAGATGGAGGCAGGCCGTTCCGTTGGTCTGACCTATGCAACGACCATGCGTTATATCATTATTCCGCAGGCATTCAAAAATGTACTGCCGGCACTGGGTAATGAGCTGATTACCCTTGTAAAGGAAACATCCGTTGTAACCGTTATCGGTCTTCGCGACCTGACCAAGGGAGCTATGATCGTCCAGTCTAAGACCTATCAGGCGCTGGTTCCCTACGTTGCGATTGCAGCAATCTATCTGGTGATCGTAATGTTCCTGACATGGGTCATGGGCAAAATGGAAAGGAGACTGAGACAGAGTGATTTACGTTAAAGGATTATCCAAATCATTTGGTGACAATCAGGTCATTAAAAATATTGATATGCATATTACTCCGGGAGAGAAAGTGGTTATTATCGGACCGTCCGGTTCTGGTAAATCCACATTTCTGCGGTGTCTGAATCTGCTGGAGATCCCGACAGGTGGAACCATCACCTTTGATGGACAGGAAATCACCGCTCCAGGTGTTGATATCAATAAGGTCCGCCGTCATATGGGTATGGTGTTCCAACATTTTAATCTGTTCAATAACTTGACAGTAAAAGATAACATTATGCTGGGACCGGTGAAACAGAAGCTGATGACCAAAGAGGAAGCAGAAGCGGAAGCCCTGCGTCTTCTGAAACTGGTCAATCTGGAAGAAAAAGCAGATGCTTATCCGGCACAGCTTTCCGGTGGACAGAAGCAGCGTATTGCAATCGTCCGTTCTTTGGCTATGAAGCCGCGGGTCATGCTGTTCGATGAGCCGACATCCGCACTGGATCCGGAGATGGTAGGCGAGGTTCTGGAGCTGATGAAGAAGCTTGCTGACGATGGTATGACCATGGTGGTTGTAACCCATGAGATGGGTTTTGCAAGAGAAGTGGCAACCAGAGTGGTATTCATGGATGAAGGAATCATTATGGAGGAAAATACTCCGCAGGAGATCTTCAACAATCCACAAAATGAGAGACTGAAAAGTTTTCTTGCAAAAGTGTTGTGATTTTTAATGTTCTGTGTTAATATATATCTGTTTGACACAGAGGAGGTGGGTAAATGACGATTTTGAAATATGTCCTCATGGTACTTTTTGTACTGGTGTGTATTATTGCAACCGTTCTGGTTCTGATGCAGGAAGGCAGATCTCAGGGACTTGGCGCTATCGCAGGTGCTGCAGAGACTTACTGGGGTAAGAATAAAGGACGTTCCATGGAAGGAAATCTTGTGAAATGGACGAAGATTCTGACAGTAGTTTTCTTTTTGCTGGCAATCGTTCTGAATCTGGATATTTTTTAATATTCAGAAGACTGTGAATGTCTCTGAATAACTTTACAGATTTACAGGGCACTCTTGGACATCAGGAGTGCCTTTTGTTATCTGATGAAATAAGAAAATGTAAGTGAGGTGAAGATCATGACTGGTGAACAGAAGAAACAGAAAAAGGAAATGCTTGTGGAATTGATGAGCAATGACTTGTATGTACCGATGAAGATCAAGGAACTGGCGATCCTTCTGCAGGTTCCCAAGGAACGGAGGCAGGAATTACAGGAAGTGCTGGATGAACTGATGTTGGAGGGTAAGATAGAGGTTTCGGCAAAAGGAAAGTACAGTCTTGGTAAAGGTAAGCTTCTGACGGGGGTCTTCACTGCACATGCAAGAGGCTTTGGCTTTGTAACTGTAGAAGGAATGGAAGATGATATTTTTATTCCGGAACAGGAAGTACATGGAGCACTTCATCAGGATGTGGTGCAGATCGTGGTAAAGCCGGGGCAGAGTGGTAAGCGGCGAGAAGGTTCTGTGAAGCAGATTCTGACCCGAGGAACTACTCAGCTGGTAGGTATTTATCAGCAGAGTAAGAATTATGGATTTGTGATCCCGGATAATGACCGGTTTGCCAGAGATGTATTTATTCCAAAAGAAGCCTCTAAAGGGGCCATGAATGGACATAAAGTAGTCGTGCTTTTGACAGATTATGGTGATGAACGTAGGAATCCAGAGGGAAAAGTCATTGAGATTCTGGGGCACATTACCGATCCGGGAACAGATGTGCTTTCCATTGTAAAAGGATATGATCTGCCGACAGAATTTCCGGAAAAGGTCATGAATCAGGCAGAACGTGTGCCCGACCAGATCAGTGAAGCGGATATGGCAGGCAGAATGGACCTAAGGGATGTACAGATGGTGACGATTGATGGGGAAGATGCCAAAGATCTGGATGATGCCGTGTCTCTGACCATGGAAGGAGACAAGTATGTACTGGGTGTGCATATTGCGGATGTATCTAATTATGTACAGGAGAAAAGTGCCATGGACCGGGAAGCCCTGAAGCGCGGAACCAGTGTATATCTGGTGGACAGGGTGATTCCTATGCTGCCCCGCAGACTGTCCAATGGAATCTGCTCTCTGAATGCAGGGGAGGATCGTCTGGCATTGAGCTGTATCATGACCATTGACCCTAAAGGAAACATCGTTGACCATGAGATCGCGGAGACTGTGATCCATGTGGATCAACGTATGAGTTATACCAGTGTTCAGAAGATCCTGGATGGAGATGAAGAGACCGTGAAGAAATATGAAGTACTGGTGCCAATGCTTGTACGGATGAAGGAACTGGCAGCACTTCTTCGGGAAAAGAGACGGGCAAGAGGATCCATTGATTTTGATTTTCCGGAGACCAAGGTGATTCTCAATGAAAAGGGGGAGCCCATAGAGATCCGCCCGTATGAGAGAAATACAGCCACCCGCATTATTGAAGATTTTATGCTGGCAGCCAATGAGACGGTGGCGGAGGACTGTTTCTGGCAGGAATTGCCATTTGTGTACCGGACGCATGATAATCCGGATCCGGACCGGATGCGCAAACTTGCGGCCTTTATCAATAATTTTGGATATTCTATTCATCTGAAGGATGACGAGGTACATCCGAAAGAACTGCAAAAGCTGTTGGCAAAGCTGGAGGAGACACCGGAAGAGGATCTGATCAGCCGGCTTACGCTGCGCTCCATGAAACAGGCAAAATATACGACGGAGTGCACCGGGCATTTTGGTCTGGCCGCCAAGTATTACTGCCATTTCACATCACCGATCCGAAGATATCCGGATCTGCAGATTCATCGGATCATCAAAGATGTGCTCCGGGGTCGGATGAACGGAACAAGAGAAGAACATTACCGGAGTATTTTGCCAGAGGTGGCCCGTCAGTCCAGCGAGCGGGAACGGAAAGCGGACGAAGCTGAACGGGAGACCATCAAGCTTAAAAAAGTAGAATATATGAGTCACCATCTGTGGGAAGAGTTCGATGGAGTAATCAGTGGCGTAACTGCCTGGGGCATTTATTTGGAACTTCCCAATACAGTAGAGGGACTGGTACGCACAGCCTCTTTACAGGGTGATTATTTCGAGTATAATGAAAGTGCATGCGCAATGGTCGGTGTACATACCGGAAAGTCCTATGCCATTGGACAGAAGGTGAAAGTGCAGGTGACCGGCGCAGATAAAATGACCAGAACCATTGATTTTGAACTGGTGGAAGGAATCAGGAGCACAGAGGAATATGGCGAAGGATAGTATTAAACTGATAGCAAATAACAAAAAAGCGTATCATGATTATTTTATCGAGGACACCTGGGAGACGGGCATTTCTTTACATGGTACGGAGGTAAAATCCCTTCGTATGGGAAAATGCAGTATCAAGGAATCTTTTGTAAGGATTGAGAAGGGTGAGGTGTTTGTCTATGGCATGCATATCAGCCCTTATGAAAAAGGAAATATTTTCAACCGCGATCCGCTTCGGGTGCGGAAGCTTTTGCTGCACAGAAGCGAGATCAACAAGATCGTCGGAAAGATCGCAGAGAAAGGTTATACACTGGTGCCGCTGAAGGTGTATTTCAAAGGCAGTCTTGTGAAAGTGGAGATTGGTCTGGCAAAAGGTAAGAAACTATATGATAAGCGTGCGGATATTGCCAAGAAGGATATCCGAAGAGAAGCGGAAAAAGAGTTTAAAGTAAGAAACCTTTATTAAGGCACAAAAATACAAAGGGGAAGAGAAGATATGGTATCATTTATCGGAGCAGGCCCGGGTGACCCGGAGCTTTTGACAATCAAAGGGAAGAAGATCATTGACAGCGCAGATGTGATCATTTATGCAGGATCTTTGGTGAATCCGCAGGTTCTGGCTGGAGCAAAAGAGGGAGCAGTGATTTATAACAGCGCTACCATGCATCTGGATGAAGTGATTGATGTAATGAAAGATGCGGAAAGCAAAGGTCTGAAAGTAGCCAGAGTCCATACGGGTGATCCGGCGATCTATGGAGCGCACAGAGAGCAGATGGACAGACTGGATGAGCTGGGTATCGAATATGAAGTAATTCCTGGTGTCAGCTCTTTTCTGGCAACTGCAGCAGCATTGAAGAAAGAGTACACACTTCCGGGCGTGAGCCAGACTGTGATCCTGACCCGTATGGAGGGTCGTACGCCTATGCCGCCGAAGGAGAAACTGATCGATCTGGCACAGCACAATGCGACCATGATCATTTTCTTAAGTGTAGGTATGCTGGATGAGATGTCTGCGATCCTTCGTCAGGCATACCGGCCGACTACACCGGTAGCTGTGGTATATAAAGCAAGCTGGGAAGATCAGAAGATCGTAGTCGGAGATCTGACCAATATTGCAGAGCGCGTGAAAGCGGCTGGTATCCATAAGACTGCACTGACGGTTGTGGGAGATTTCTTAGGGGATGAGTACGAGCTGTCCAAGCTGTATGATAAGACCTTTACAACAGAATTCCGTAAAGGAGTGACAGACTAATGGATATCTCGCTGATCAGCATCAGTCACAAGAATGCTCCGCTGGAAGTGCGGGCTCGTTTTGCATTTCCGGTGGAAGCGCAGGAGGAACTGATGCGGCAGGTAATTGCGCGGAATATAGCGGAGGAGTGCGTATTTATCAGTACCTGTAACCGTACCGAGATCTATACCTATCATGCCTGTCCGGGCAGCAATTTTACAAAGATGCAGGCATTGCTCTTTGAATTTGCCGGAATTCAGGTGGAGGAAGAGATGGGCGACTATGTCCGTATGTATCAGGGAAGCAAAGCCATTAAGCATCTGTTCCATGTGGCAGCAGGACTGGATTCCATGGTGATGGGAGAAGACCAGATCCTGGGACAGGTAAAGCGTGCTCATGAGCAGGCGCATCAGATCGGAACCTGTGGGGTATATCTTAACACCCTGTTCCGTTATGCAGTGACTGCAGCAAAGAAAGTAAAGACAGAGACAGATCTGTCCAGAACAACGGTATCCATGGCTACCATGGCTATCAAAGCAGCTGAGCAGGGCTTGGGGACACTTCACGGAAAGAAAGTTATGCTGATCGGTGCATCCGGCAAGATCGGCGGTGTCGTACTGAAGAATCTGCAGTGCATTGAAGGAGCAAAAGTCTGTATTACGTCCAGAAATATGAGTCAGGCTAAGGAAGATCATCATCATCGGATCACATATCAGGTCATGGAGTATGACAATCGTTATGAGCTGATGGATGAGATGGATGTGATCATATCAGCTACCGCAAGTCCTCATTATACAGTGACTTATGGAAAGCTTTCCAAAGTTCTGAAGACAGAGAAGCCTCGTGTACTCATTGACCTGGCAGTGCCCATTGATATTGAGGCCAAGGTGGAACAGATCCCTGGAGTAAAGCGTTTTGACGTAGATGATTTCCAGGAGCTGGCAAGAGTTAACAATGAAAAGAAACAGCATGAAGTCCAGGCAGCAGACCAGATCCTGGCTGAGATCCAGAAGGATTTTGAACGCTGGATGGTATTCCAGTTATCCCTGCCGAAGATCGAGCTGTTGAAGAAACGGATGCTGGAAGAGGCAGAGAAAAAAGGATTTGAGAGAGCCATCGACAAGATGCTTTATAAACTGAGAGATCATTCAGAGCCATCAGAGCTCTACGCATTTTTCAGTCATATGGAGGAGAACGACTAATGGGTAAATTATATGTAGTGGGCTTTGGCCCGGGCGGATATGAGCATATGACCGCAAAATGTATTGACGTGATCAAAAATGCAGATGTAGTGACCGGTTATACCACCTATGTTAATATTTTAAAAGAGTATTTTCCGTATAAGAATTATATTGCCACTCCGATGATGCAGGAAGTCAAACGCTGTGAGATGGCAGTGGAAGAGGCGATGAAGGATCAGACAGTTGCCATGGTATCCAGTGGTGACAGTGGTATCTATGGTATGGCAGGTATCATTTATCAGGTGGCAGAGGAAAAAGGTGCACAGATCGAGATCGAGACTGTTCCGGGTGTGACAGCAGCCAGTGCAGCAGCATCTGTGCTGGGTGCACCGCTGATGCATGATTTTGCAGTGATCAGCTTAAGTGATCTGATGACTCCGCTGGATCTGATCATGAAACGTGTGGATTGTGCAGGGCAGGGAGACCTGATCGTATGTCTTTACAATCCGAAGAGTAAGAAACGTGTAGACTACGTGGAAAAAGCAGCTGATATTCTGATGAAATACAGAAAGGCAGAGACTCCGGTGGGCATTGTCCGCAATGCAGGAAGAAAAGATGAGAGTCACTGTATTACCACACTGGGGGCATTGAAGGATGCTGATATCGATATGTTCAGCGTTGTGATCATTGGTAATTCCCAGACTTATGAGAAAAACGGAAGAATGATCACACCGAGAGGCTATCGGTTATAAAGGAGAAGCATCAGATGCAGAAAACGATCAGGATCGGCACCAGAAAGAGTAAACTGGCTCTGGTGCAGACCCATATGGTAGAAAAAATGATATTGGAGGCATTTCCGGATCTGAAGATTGAGATCTGTGAAATGTCTACGAAAGGGGACGAGCTTTTAGACCGCTCGCTCCTTTCTTTTGGAGGAAAGGGAGTATTCACCCAGGAACTGGAAGCAGCTCTGCTGCAGGGACAGATCGATCTGGCTGTACACAGTGCCAAAGATATGCCAATGGAATTCCCGGAGGGTCTTGGTATTGGTGCAGTCCTGAAACGTGGTCCGGTGGAAGATGTGATCGTGACTAAAGACGGTACTTTATTAAAAGATTTGAAACCGGGCAGTGTGGTAGGTACCGGAAGTCTTAGAAGAGAGCTGCAGATCAAAAAGATCAATCCGCTGATTCGGGTAAAACTGATCCGCGGAAATGTGCAGACAAGACTTCGGAAGCTGGAGGAAGGACAGTATGATGCCATTGTGCTGGCAGCAGCAGGACTTGATCGGCTGGAGCTGTCTGATGAGAATCAGTGGAAATTTGAACATTTATCTTCAGAAGTCTGTCTTCCGGCGGCTGGTCAGGCAATCCTGGCAGTGGAGAGCCGCAACGGAGATTTAAGAGAGATCCTGGATGCGATCCATGACAAACGTGCCTGGGTGGAGCTGTGTGCAGAACGCGCTTTCTTAAAAGCTATCGGCGGCAGCTGTAATGCACCGGCGGCAGGACTGGCACATCTGGACGAGAATGGAATGCTTCAGATGGATGCTCTGTTTGCACCGGATCAGAAGCATTATCGGAGAGTCAGCGGAACTCTTGAAACTGGATTTGACGGAGACAAAGGTGTCCGTCTTGGCGAAGAACTGGCAGAGAAGCTTATGCAGGGAAAGGTCTGGCTGGTAGGCGCAGGACCTGGAAATATGGATCTGGTCACACAGAAATGTCTCAGATGCATCCGTCAGGCAGATGTGATCATCTATGACAGTCTGGCAACAGATTCTCTTCTCAATGAAGCACGTATGGACGCAGAACTGATTTACGCTGGAAAACGGGCGGATCATCATCATCTGCGTCAGTGGGAGACCAATGCGCTGCTCATCGAGAAGGCGAAGGAAGGAAAAAATGTAGTCCGGCTCAAAGGCGGAGACCCGTTTATCTTCGGAAGAGGCGGCGAAGAAGCACAGGAGTTACGGGCTGCTGGTATCGAATATGAGATTGTGTGCGGGGTATCTTCCTGCTATGGAGCACCGGCTTATGCAGGAATCCCGGTGACTCACAGGGATCACGCTTCCTCATTCCATGTGATCACCGGTCATGAGGGAAACCACAAATCCGGAACTGTTTTGGATTATGCAACGCTGGCAAAGGAAGAAGGAACCCTGGTGTTCCTCATGGGACTTAAGAATCTGCCGTCGATTGCATCCAATCTGATTGCCAATGGTAAGAACCCGCAGACACCTGCAGCAGTGATCCAGGAAGGAACGACCGCCAGACAGAGGGTGGTGACAGGAACACTGGAACGGATCGCTGAGATTGCGGAGGAAGAGCAGATCAAGACTCCGGCAATCACGGTAGTTGGTGATGTAGTAACTCTGCAAAAAGAAATCAAATGGGTCGACAGCAAGCCTCTTTACGGAACCCGTGTGCTGGTGACAGCCACAGAGCAGATGAGCAGACATCTGTGTGAAGTGTTGGAAGAGGAAGGCGCAGAGGCTGTCGCATTCAGTCTTATTGAGACAGAACCGTTACATACAGAAGCTATTGAAAAGATGGCAGGAGAGATTGAATCCTATAGTTGGATCGTACTGACCAGCAACAACGGTGTTCGTATTTTCTTTGATACGTTGAGAAAGCAGGGAAAGGATGTACGAAGCCTTTCTAATCTGAAGTTTGCAGTGATCGGCGCTGCCACGAAGGAAGAACTGGAGAAACATGGAATCTTTGCAGATTTCGTTCCATCAAAGTACAGCAGTCGCGATCTGGCAGCAGAGTGGATCCCGACTCTTCAGGCAGAGGATAAAGTGCTGCTGGCAAGAGCAGAGGAAGCATCGGAAGAATTGTCCGTGGCATTACAGGAGGCAGGTATCTCTTATGAGGATGTGGCTCTGTATCATACGGCAATGGACCATCGGAAGAGCGAAGAGCTGAATCGAATCCTGCCACAGGTAGATTATGTGACCCTCTGCAGTGCATCTGCAGTGCGTGCTTATGTGTCCATGCTGGATGAAGTAGGAAGGCAGTCAGATCCAAGGATCATCTGTATCGGACCGGTCACAGAGCGGGCAGCAAGGGCAGCTGGACTTGCAGTACATCAGTCTGCGGTTGTCTATACAGCAGAAGGCATCAAAGATGTGCTTCTCTATGATAAGAGAGTGGTAAAATAAAGCGTTCCCCGGGAATGCATGTAAAAATACAGGAGCAGAAAGGAGCCGGGCATGGCAATACACGGCGGAGATATCTACGGAACAGACATTCAGAAGACAGTGGAAGAGGGAAAAGAGATTCTTGATTTTTCTGCTAATATCAATCCGTTGGGAATGCCGGAGTCGGTACGACAGGCAGTCATGACGAGTCTGTCGGCGGCAGAACACTACCCGGACCCGGAATGCAGAAAGTTAAAGCAAGAGCTGGCCAGACACCATGGAATAAAGAGAGAAAGCCTGATCTGCGGCAATGGCGGGGCAGAACTGATTTATCGGCTGGCCTATGCGCTGCGACCGAAGAAAGCACTTCTGACAGCCCCTACCTTTGCAGAATATGAGGAAGCACTTCGACAGACAGATACGGAATGCAGCTTTTATGAGATGCAGCCGGATCTTCAGATCCGGGAAGATATTCTGGATGAGATGGACAGCTCACTGGATGTGATGTTTGTCTGTAATCCCAATAACCCCACAGGAATACTTACTCCCAGATCATTGTTGGACCAAATCCTGAAAAAAGCAGAAGTCTGCGGTATTCTTCTGGTATTGGATGAGTGCTTTCTGGATTTTACGGATCAGGAGTCCCAGTCTTTGATTCCACAGGCGGTAAAGAGCCAGCATCTCTTTATCTTAAAATCTTTTACCAAAATGTATGCCATTCCGGGTATCCGTCTTGGATATGGAATCAGCGGAAACAAAGAACTTATAGAGAAGATGGAGAAAAGTGGTCCCTGCTGGAATGTAAGCGTTCTTGCATCAGAAGCAGGAATCGCAGCTTTACAGGAAGTGGAGTATTGTGAGCAGACTCGTCGTCTGATCTGCAGAGAACGTGAAAAATTGAAAGAAGGACTTAAACTCTTTGGTTTTCGGGTCTGGAACGGACAGGCTGATTACTTGTTTTTCCAGACTCCGGGGATCACTGATCTTTATGAACGGTTGCTGCCGTATGGAATCTTGATCCGTCGATGCAGCAATTACAGTGGACTTGATA
>OIXA01005393.1_pt1 | contig 11412 bp, 7 predicted proteins | sample 1587721 | NCBI WGS metagenome assembly OIXA01 (sample SAMEA3888900, study PRJEB22519) | human gut metagenome | biome: human gut; feature: human-associated habitat; material: faeces | place: Denmark | collected 2013 | reverse complement strand
ATCGGATGCAACGGAGCAGGTAAGACTACGCTTCTTCGTATTATCATGCAGGAGATCTCCGCAGATTCGGGAACTGTAGTTCTTGCCAGAGATAAAAATATCGGTTATCTCGCCCAGTATCAGGATATTCACGGCCACCACACCATTTATGAGGAGCTTCTTACGACCAAGCAGCACATCATTGATATGGAAAACCGTCTGCGTTCCCTGGAGCAGGAAATGAAAACCACTACAGGAGAAGCACTTGACAGCCTGATGAACACTTATACAAGATTGAGCCACCAGTTTGAACTGGAAAATGGATACGCATACAAAAGTGAAATTATGGGTGTGTTAAAGGGTCTCGGCTTCACTGAAGAGGATTTCGAACGTCAGATCGAGACTCTCTCCGGAGGTCAGAAAACCCGTGTAGCTCTGGGTAAGTTACTTCTCTCAAGCCCTGATATTCTTCTTTTGGATGAACCAACCAACCACCTGGATATGGAAAGTATCTCCTGGCTTGAAACTTATCTGCTGAATTATCCGGGAGCTGTATTTATCGTATCCCATGACCGTTACTTTCTTGATAAAGTCGTTACAAAGGTCGTAGAAATCGAAGCGGGTGCTATGCGTATGTACAGCGGTAATTACTCTGCCTACGCTCTCAAAAAAGCTCAGCTTCGCGATGCACAGTACAAAGCTTACCTGAACCAGCAGCGCGATATCAAACATCAGGAAGCTGTTATCGCCAAACTGAAATCCTTTAATCGCGAAAAATCTATCAAACGTGCTGAGAGCCGCGAGAAGATGCTGGACAAAATGCAACGAATTGACAAGCCTGTAGAGATTCAGAACCAGATGCGCATTTCACTGGAACCGAGATTTGTCAGCGGTAATGACGTACTTACTGTTGAAAATCTTTCCAAGTCATTCCCGGGGCAGACACTTTTCAGTGATATTTCCTTCGAAATCAAGCGAGGAGAACGTGTTGCACTCATCGGCAACAACGGTACAGGCAAAACTACCATGTTAAAGATCATCAACGGACTGATCGATGCAGACGGCGGCAGATTTTCCCTTGGTTCCAAAGTTCAGATTGGTTATTACGATCAGGAACATCACGTTCTACATATGGAGAAAACCATTTTTGAAGAAATCTCCGATACTTATCCTACTCTTACAGAAACAGAAATTCGAAATATGCTTGCTGCATTTCTTTTCACAGGAGATGATGTATTTAAGCTGATTTCTGCTCTCTCTGGCGGAGAAAGAGGCCGGGTATCTCTTGCCAAACTGATGCTTTCAGAGGCAAATTTTTTAATCCTGGATGAGCCTACCAATCATTTGGATATCGCATCCAAGGAAATTCTTGAGGAGGCATTGAACAGTTATACAGGAACAGTTTTCTATGTTTCTCATGACCGATATTTTATCAACCAGACAGCTACCAGAATACTGGATCTCACCAATCAGGCAGTTGTAAATTATATCGGTGATTACGATTATTATCTTGAGAAAAAAGAAGAACTGACCGAGAAATATGCTCCGGCAGCAGCTCAGGCAGCAGCAGAAGCCAGACAGGCATCTGATAACAAACTTTCCTGGCAGCAGCAGAAAGAAGAACAGGCACGCCAGAGAAAACGTGAAAATGAGCTTAAGAAAGTTGAAGCTCGTATTGAAGAGCTTGAAACACGGGACAAAGAAATCGATGAAACCATGATTCTTCCTGATGTCTGCACAAACGTGGCAGAATGTGCCCGACTCAGCAAAGAGAAAGCAGCTATCACTGAAGAACTTGAAGGATTATATGAAAAATGGGAAGAACTTGCGTAATGCAGGTTCTCCCCATTTTTTCAATCAGCAGACAAAATTATCTGCCCGGCCGTTTATTCATTATCAAATATAAATCATAAGATTTCATCCAGTCTCTCTCTGATTGCAAGAATGAAGTCTTTACTGTTCAGTACAGTCACATCTTTCAGAGAAGTAATTAATGCAAGATCTTTTGTCATTTTACCACTCTCGATAGTTTCCAGAGTTGCTTTCTCAAGCTTGTCTGCAAATTCCATCAATTCTTTATTGCCGTCCAGCTCACCTCTTTTTCTCAGAGCTCCAGTCCATGCAAAAATAGTTGCTACAGAGTTAGTAGATGTCTCCTCACCTTTCAGATAGCGATAATAATGTCTCTGTACAGTTCCATGAGCAGCTTCATATTCGTAATATCCCTGTGGAGATACCAGTACAGATGTCATCATAGCCAGAGAACCAAATGCTGAAGAAACCATATCGCTCATAACATCTCCATCATAGTTCTTGCATGCCCAGATGTAGCCTCCTTCAGATTTCATAACACGCGCTACAGCATCATCGATCAATGTGTAGAAATATTCGATACCGGCTTCATCGAATTTTTCTTTATATTCTGCATCAAAGATTTCCTGGAAAATGTCTTTGAATGTGTGGTCATATTTCTTAGAAATTGTATCTTTTGTTGCAAACCAGAGATCCTGCTTTGTGTCTAATGCGTAATTGAAGCAGCTTCTGGCAAAGCTCTCGATAGAACCACAGAGGTTATGAATTCCCTGAGCAACCCCTGGTCCGTCATATTTGTGGACAAGTTCTTTGATCTGTGTTCCATCATCTCCTGTATACACAAGCTCTACCTTTCCAGGTCCAGGAACTTTGATTTCTGTATTTTTATATACATCACCATAAGCATGTCTTGCGATCGTGATCGGTTTTTTCCAGTTGCGTACACATGGCTCGATTCCCTTTACTACGATCGGGGTACGGAATACGGTTCCGTCTAAGATCGCACGGATCGTTCCGTTTGGACTTTTCCACATCTCTTTTAAGTCATACTCATCCATACGGGCTGCATTCGGTGTGATCGTCGCACATTTTACGGCAACTCCATATTTTTTTGTCGCTTCTGCGGAATCTACCGTTACCTGATCGTCGGTTGCATTACGATGCTCTAAACCAAGGTCATAATATTCGGTATTGAGTTCGATGAATGGATTTAACAGTTCATCCTTGATCATCTGCCACAGGATTCTTGTCATTTCATCTCCGTCCATCTCAACTAACGGTGTTGCCATCTTAATTTTTTCCATGAATTTCTTCCTCCATACTGTTCATATTTAATAGCTTATCCCATCCGTAGCGGTCATAGCTGTGGATGGTGTTCATAATATGCTGGTTTGCAAGCTGCTGGGCTTTTTCCGCATCATGAGCCTTCAAAGCCTCGACAATCCTTTTATGTTCCTCGTTCGACTCCTTTGCACGTTTTGTCCCGGAAAGGGAAACCTTCCGTACCCGTTCCACATAGTGGTGGAAATCGCTGAGCACATGTTTTAACATCTTACTCTTGGACGCCTCATACAAAATCTCATGAAAACGATTGTCTAATTCTAATATCTGTTCAAAATGTTCTTTTTGGATATGAAACTCCGTAAGATAAAGATTCTCTTCTAATTCTTCTAATTCTTTATCTGTGATCCCGGTGACCGCCTTTTTCGCACAAAGTCCTTCTAAAAGGGAACGGATCTCATAGATGTCCTGGATATCATCTTTGGATATTCCCTCCACAAAAGCTCCCCGGTTTGGAATTATCGTGACTAAACCTTCTAATTCTAGCTGTTTTAATGCTTCTCTAATAGGTGTACGAGAAATCTTCAACTCTTTCGCAAGTGTTAATTCATTTAATTTATCACCACATTTATAACTTTCATTAAGAATACGATCACGTAATAAGATAAATATTTTAGAGCCCAATGATCCATGGGAAGTTGATTCAAAAATGCTATGAGATGGCATTTCTTTTTCCTCCTCTTATAATTTATCGATAATTGCGTCTGTAAACTCTTTTGTAGTTGCCTGTCCACCAATATCAGGTGTTGTAAACTTACCTTCTTCTATGACTGCTGCTAAGGCTTCTCTTAAAGATTGTGCTTCTTTCTGTTTATTTAATGCTTCAAGCATCATTGCGAATGCAAGAATTAAAGAACTTGGGTTCGCAATACCTTTACCTGCAATATCAGGTGCACTGCCATGAACAGCTTCATAAATACGGTAGTCGTCACCAATATTACCTGATGGTGCAATACCAAGACCACCTACAAGACCTGCACATAAGTCAGAAACAATATCCCCATATAAGTTTGGTGCAACAAGGACATCAAATGTTTCTGGACGCTGTACAAGCTGCATACACATATTATCAATAATAACTTCCTGTGTTTCTATTTCTGGATAGTCTTTTGCCACTTCTCTATAACAATCAAGGAAAAGACCATCTGTATACTTCATTATATTGGCTTTATGAATGGCTGTCACTTTTTTTCTGTTATTTGTGCGTGCATATTCAAATGCATAACGACAAATACGTGTAGAAGCTTCTCTCGTGATTAACTTAACACCATTCGCAATATCATCAGTGAGCATATATTCAATACCTTTATATAAATCTTCAGTATTTTCTCTAATGATGACTAAATCAATATTTTCATATTTAGAATCAATACCCTTGAAGTTACGTAAAGGACGTACATTGGCATAAGTAGAGAATTTCTGTCTTAATGCGACATTCACACTTCTAAAACCTGTTCCAATTGGAGTGGCTGTAGGACCTTTTAATACCCATTTATATTCTTCAATTGCGTCTACAAGACCAGGTTCCCATACTTCACCTGTTTCTTTTGCATATTCTGCACCTGCTCTATATTTAACCCATTCAATATCTAGGTTCATTGCTTTTGTGATAGATTCAACACTTGCTGAAATCTCTGGTCCAATCCCATCACCTGGAATAAGTACTGCTTTCATTAGAAATCTCCTCCTAGTTCTTTAATTGCATTTAATAATCCACCATACTGAATCATGACTTTTTCACGTGCTGATAATGATAGATGTGCTGTAATAGTTTCATTTGTATTCTTATTAGTCACTACAATATCCTTACCTTCTTCTACAGATGTTAATAAATCACTTAATTCGTAATCATCCTGATCATTGAAGAAATCGTAATCTTTCGCATCAATAACAAGTGGAAGAATACCATTGTTGATTAAGTTAGAACGATGAATTCTCGCAAATGAAATTGCGAAGATAGCTTTGATCTTTAAGTAGTTAGGTACTAATGCAGCATGTTCTCTTGATGAACCCTGTCCATAGTTATCTCCACCTACAATGAAACCACCATTATTTTTAACAGCTCTATTATAGAATTCAGGATCTACCTTAGAGAATGAGAACTTAGCTAAATGAGGGACATTAGAACGGAATGGAAGTAATTTAGAATCAGAAGGTACGATATGGTCTGTAGAGATATTGTCTCCTACTTTTAATACAACTTTACCGCTTACTGTATCTGTTAACTTATCTCCTCTAGGAACTGGTTTGATATTAGGTCCCATATAGATTTCATTATCAGGGATATATTCACTAATAAAGAAGTTAGGATTCTTCACAAATGGTGTATCTGGTACTTCTTCTAATACCATATCATCTTCAAATTCCTGTGATAAATAACCTTTGACTGCAGATAATGCAGCAACTTCTGGAGATACAAGATATACACTTGCATCATTTGTACCAGAACGTCCTTTAAAGTTACGGTTGATTGTTCTTAAAGAAACACCTTTTGATAATGGAGCCTGTCCCATACCGATACAAGGACCACATCCACATTCAAGAATTCTTGCACCTGCATGAATCATATCTGCAAGAGCACCATTTTGTGCCAGCATAGAAAGAATAGAAGATGAACCTGGAGCGATAACTAAAGAAACATCTTCAGCCACTTTACGACCTTTTAAGATCTTTGCTGCACGCATCATATCAGGTAAAGATGAGTTTGTACAAGAGCCAATGACTACCTGATTGATCTTCATTCCTTCTAATTCTTTTACATCTACTACATTATCTGGTGAATGAGGCTGTGCAACCATAGGAACTAATGTAGACATATCGATTTCAATAGTTTCATCATATGTTGCATCATCATCAGCTTTCATTTCAACATATTCATCTTCTCTACCCTGCTGCTTTAAGTAAGCTAAAGCATTTTCATCGGTTGGGAATACTGAAGTAGTCGCACCTAGCTCTGCACCCATGTTACAGATAGTAGCACGGTCAGTTAATGAAAGATCACTTAAACCTTCACCTGTATATTCAACAATCTTATTAACCCCACCTTTTACAGATAATTCCTGTAGAATTTTTAAGATAACATCTTTTGCAGATACCCAAGGTGCTTTACGTCCTGTTAGTTTAACCTGTAAAACTGATGGACACTGAACATAGTACTTACCTGTTGCCATAGCAACGGCTACATCAAGTCCTCCTGCACCAATCGCAATCATACCCATCGCACCACATGTTGGTGTATGAGAATCTGAACCAATAAGCGTCTTACCTGGATGTGAAAAATTTTCAAGCTGTAACTGATGACAGACACCATTACCTGGTTTAGAGAATGTGATACCATGTTTTCTTGCAACAGATTTAATAAATTCATGGTCATCCATGTTTTCAAAACCAGTCTGAAGCATGTTGTGGTCAATATAAGCCACGGCTTTTTCTACTGCAACATGACCTACATTCATTGCTTCTAACTGAAGATAAGCCATTGTACCTGTGGAATCCTGTGTTAAAGTCTGGTCAATTCCGATACAAATAGATGTTCCTGGAACTAATTCTCCTTCTTTAAGATGTGCATTCAAGATTTTATACGCTAGATTCATATAATCTTCTCCCCCTTGTTTATCATTGTATACAATTATACACATATACTATTCTATGTGCAATATAAAAAACAAAGATAATTTGTATTTATTTCGTTAAATTGGTACAATACATTGGGTGATGAAAAAATGATATTATCTTGTTCAGGACTTACTAAATCTTATTCTGGAAAAGAAGTCCTAAAAAATATAACATTCCATATAGAAGAGCATGATAAGCTTGCCATCATAGGTGTTAATGGTGCTGGTAAGAGTACATTGCTTAGAATTCTTTTAAATGAAGAGGCTTATGATGATGGTATGATGACTATTGCGAAGAATATTCGTATTGGTACATTGAATCAGGAACATAAGTTTGATCTTAATAAGAGTATTTATGAAACATTGGAAGAACCTTTTGAAGATTTAAAGAAAATAGAGAAACGTATTCGTGAATTGGAACAGGAAATGGCTGTGACAAATGATTTAGATACAATTATGAATCAATATGATTCTTTATTATCTAAATTCCAGGATGAAGGCGGTTATGCCATGGAGTCACAAGTCAAAGGTGTTTTGAATGGTTTAGGTTTTGATGAGGATATGTGGTATAAACCAATTGGTATTTTATCTGGTGGACAGAAGACAAGAATTGCATTAGGTCAGTTGTTATTACGTTCTCCTGATTTATTATTACTTGATGAACCGACTAACCATCTTGATGTAAATTCTATTGAATGGTTGGAAAACTATTTAAAACAATATAATAAAGCTGTAATTGTGGTATCTCATGACCGTTATTTTATTGATCAGGTGTCTACTTCTATTATGGAAATAGAAAATGGTAAAAGTAAGATTTATAAATGTAACTACTCTAAATATGCTGAAATCAAGAAGCATGATCGTGATGTAGAATTAAAACATTATTTAAATAACCAGAAAGATATTAAACGTATGCAGGAGTCTATTGACCGTTTAAAATCTTATAACCGTGAAAAACAGATAAAACGTGCTGAGTCTAAAGAGAAAGCACTTGAACGTATGGAGAAGGTTGAAAGACCGGAGAGTCTTCCTTCTAGTATCCGTTTTGCATTTGTCCCTGAAGTTGAAAGTGGTTATGATGTTTTAAAAGTAGACGATGTCGCTATGGCTTTTGATAAGCCATTGTTCGATTCGGTATCTTTTGAAGTTAAGAAAGGTGAAAGAGTTGCTTTACTTGGTCCAAATGGTGTAGGTAAAACAACAATGTTCCATTTGATTCTTAAAGATTATTTACCTGTACATGGACGTATTCGTTTAGGCTCTAAGGTAATGATTGGTTATTATGATCAGGAACAGACTTCTTTATCTCCTGAAAAGACAATCTTTGATGAAATACATGATGCTTATCCTGATATGAATAATACAGAGATTAGAAATATCTGTGCTGCATTCTTATTCAAAGGTGAAGATGTATTTAAAACAATTGATGTTTTATCCGGTGGTGAAAAAGGACGTATTGTCTTAATCAAGTTATTACTTAATAAAGCTAACTTCTTGATTCTCGATGAACCAACAAACCATTTAGATATTCAGTCTAAGGAGATTCTGGAATCTGCAATGAATGCTTATACTGGAACGATCCTTTATGTTTCACATGATCGTTATTTTATCAATAAAACTGCAACACGAATCTTGGAAATCTCTGATCATGGATTAACTTCTTATCCTGGAAATTATCAGGATTATATTGCTCAGAAGGAAAAAGAAAAGGCATCTCTTACTTCTTCTACTGCTTCCTCCGTTTCTGTTGATACAGAATCCAAACTCGATTGGAAACAGCAAAAAGAAGAACAAGCCAAACAGAGAAAAAAAGAAAATCGTCTTAAAAAAGTCGAAGAGCAGATCACAGAGTTGGAAACAAAACAAGAAGAACTTTCAGAAGCTATGTCTTTACCTGAAAATGCTTCTGATCCTGCGAAATTAATGGAACTTAGCAATGAGCAAGCTTCCATCGCTTCTTCTTTGGAAGAACTTTATGAAGAATGGGAAACTCTTTGCTAATTTGTAAAAAAACATATATAATAGTAACGTTAATCGTATTGAAAAACAGGAGGTTTTTATGAAATTAATATCCTTTGTTGTACCTTGCTACAACTCTCAGGAATATATGAGACACTGCATTGACACCTTATTACCAGGTGGTGATCAGGTAGAGATTCTGATCGTTAATGACGGATCTTCCGATAACACTGCTGCGATCGCAGATGAATATGAAAAAAAATATCCTGACATCTGCCGCGCAATTCACCAGGAAAATAAAGGACATGGTGGTGCAGTGAATACAGGAATCAAAAATGCCACGGGTATTTACCTGAAAGTTGTTGATAGTGATGACTGGGTAAATGAATATGCTTATGGAGAAATCCTTGATACTCTTGCGAATTTCTACAAACAGGGAACTGTCCTTGATATGCTGCTTTCTAACTATGTATACGAAAAACAAGGAGTCAAGAAAAAAACTGTTATTCATTATCGTCATGCAATCCCAAAAGATCAGATCTTTTGCTGGGATGATGTTGGACGTTTTCCTGTCAGCCAGTATATTTTAATGCACTCTGTCATTTATCGTACTGCACTGCTTCGTGAATGCGATCTAGAGCTTCCAGAGCATACATTCTATGTGGATAATATTTATGTATTCAAACCTCTTCCATATGTAAAAACAATGTATTATCTGGATGTTAACTTCTATCGTTATTTCATTGGACGTGATGATCAGTCTGTCAATGAGACAAATATGATCAAACGTATCGACCAGCAGTTTAAAGTTACTTATATCATGATTGATTATATGACTCAGTTTAATCTTGTAAGTAAGCCATTAGAACGTTATATGAGACATTATCTTTCCATTATCATGTGTATTTCTTCCGTGATTTCTGTAAAATCTGGACAGAAAGAGCATTTAAAGATGCGAAAAGAATTATGGAAATATTTATATGACAGTGACAAACGTCTGTATCGTAAGATCCGTCATAATATTACAAGCTGTGCAGTAAATCTGCCTGGATATGTTGGAAGAAAAGCTACGATTGCTATGTATAAAGCAGCTCGTAGATTTATCGGATTTAACTAAATATTTTTACATTAAAAGGTCCTGCAGAGGGCCTTTTTCTTGTTCCCCTCATCTTTTATTCTGCGTATTCTAATAATATAAAGTATGAAAGGCAACTTTCCATGCAGATTTCTGTTTCAAAACAAATCCATGCTGATCTTGCCCATCAGCATGGTTTTCTTGGAGAAGGTATCGGCATTGCCTATCTTGATACTGGCCTTTTCCCACATAAAGATTTCTCTCCGCATTCCACACGGATCGCCAAATTTGTAGATTTTGTTCATTCCAAATCTTTCAGCTATGACGATAATGGACATGGGACTCATATTACCGGCATCGCAGCTTCCTCTGCAACATTTGGTTCCGATTATTTGGGGATTGCTCCAAAATCCCATATCGTTTCTTTAAAAGTACTGGATGCCTCAGGGAACGGTGTTCAAAGCGCCTTCTTACAGGGTCTTGACTGGATTCATGAGTATCATCGCTCCTATCAGATCCGTATCGTTAACATCTCAATAGGAAGTCCTGGTTCCGAGGATAGTTCAGCCTCCAAAGAACTATTAAAACATGTCAACGCCCTATGGGATGATGGTCTTGTTGTTTGTATTGCCGGCGGAAACCATGGTCCAAAACCATACAGTATTTCAGTTCCTGGAAATAGTCCAAAAATCATCACTGTTGGTTCCAGCGACGATAATTTTCAAATGATCGGAAGAAAACACTTCTCTTCAGGATATTCCGGACGCGGTCCCACAACATCCTGCGTTATGAAGCCGGATGTTGTTGCCCCTGGAACAAATATTTTTTCGTGTTCCTTAAATAACCGCTATGCTATCAAAAGTGGTACTTCCATGGCAACCCCTGTCGTCTCTGGTTCTTTTGCTCTCCTGCTCGAAAAATATCCTTTTTACACCAATAAGGATATAAAAATGAAACTGCGAAAAAACTGCGACAAATTAAAAACCCCCAGACACCATCAGGGCTGGGGGCAGATTAATCTAAAAAAATTAATGGATCTTTGATAAACTTGTATCCTTAAACTTCCTCGTCAAATAAAAATTCACATAAGACCTGATTACTGACTAAGATACCATCTTGCGTCAGAAAAACTCGGTCTCCTTCTTCTTTCATCATGCCTTGTTTCATGGATTCTATCAATTGCTTTCCATAGACAGAATCCATGGAGCAACCAAAACGTTCTATAAACTCTTTCTTCGAAATGCCTTTCGTCTTTCGAAGTCCAAGAAACATAAATTCTTCCATCTGTTCATAAACTGATAACGAACGGGCTCCTTCATATGCATCTCCGAACGATTGAATCTCTAAATAGTCTTTCATATCGGATGGATTCTCAAAACGTTTCTCATCCAGATACGAAGAGGCATTAAGCCCCACTCCCAAATACGGAATATGGGACCAATACCCAAGATTATGTCTGCTTTCAAAACCTGGCTTTGCATAATTTGAAATCTCATATTTGTCGTAACCATATTCGTTTAAAATCTTTTCTGTCATTCGATACATTAAAACTTCATCTTCTTCTGATGGAAGAAGTTCCTCTAACTTGTTATCTTCGTAAAAAGGTGTTCCGTCTTCAATGATCAGACTATA
>OIXA01005385.1_pt1 | contig 11422 bp, 9 predicted proteins | sample 1587721 | NCBI WGS metagenome assembly OIXA01 (sample SAMEA3888900, study PRJEB22519) | human gut metagenome | biome: human gut; feature: human-associated habitat; material: faeces | place: Denmark | collected 2013 | reverse complement strand
GCCGGGATGTAATGGCCGCCGCGATCACGGTGGGGCTGTGCCGGTTGCCGATCTCATTCTGCACGATCAGCACCGGGCGCACGCCGCCCTGTTCGGAGCCGACCACCGGCGACAGGTCGGCGTAGAATACTTCTCCTCTGTGTACTTCCATGGAATCTCCCTCCCTGTGTGCTGCGGGGGATGGTCTCCGCCCGTGCACTTTCAGTATGAGCAGGGCCGGGGCGGGTTATGCAGCGGGGCGTATTCCATTGTATGCACAAAGTGCGGTCAGGTTTCCGGAGCCGTCTCCAGAATGCAGAAAGCCAGCGCCATGCCGCCGTCGTGGCTCAGCGAGAGGTGGGCGGTCAGGCCGTGGTCGGCCACCCAGCGGGCCGTGGCCCCGGAGAACCGGTAGGCCGGGGCACCGCTTTCCAGCCGGACGGCCTCGATCTCCCGCAGGGCAAAGGGCTCCCGCAGACCGGTGCCTGCTGCTTTCAGGAACGCCTCCTTGGCGGCAAAATCCGCTGCCGCGCTGGCCAGCCGGTGGGCACCGCTGTGCCCGGCGGGCAGGGGTGTGTCCAGCGCCAGCGCTGTGCATTCCGCCGGGCCGTACACCCGCCGCACAAAGGCGGCGGCATGGGGGCCGGAGAGGCTTTTTTCCAGATGATCGAGGGCGCAGACGTCGCAGCCGATGCCAAAGATCATGCAGGGCTCCTTTCTGCCGCGCAGTTTGGGCGGCGGCTTTTTTCATGTTGCATGAAAGTAACTGGAAATTCTGGGCAATATGTGCAAATCCACCGGGTTCGTCTTGAAGTTTCGGCGCATTTCGTGTACAATGAATTATAGTTCATCCGAAGGGGGTGTATTCCGTGGGCGAAGCAACTACTATTTTTTCGATCCACGATCGCAAGGACTATGAGATCCACGAGATCGTACAGCAGGTGTACGATGCATTAAAGGAAAAAGGCTACAATCCGGTCAACCAGCTGGTGGGCTATATCCTGTCGGAAGACCCTACCTACATCACGACCTACAAAAACGCCCGCGCGTTGATCCGCAAGGTGGATCGCGATGATCTGCTGCAGGCCATGCTGCGCAATTATCTCAACGTTTGACGTTTCCGGCTTTTTCAGCTCCGTTGCCCGTACAAGGGCGGCGGAGTTTTTTGTTTATGGGTGGATGTGGGTGGGCGGGGGAGCTTTCTCCGCGAACAGCCCGGGACTCCAGTCCCGCCCCAACGCTGCGCGCCGGGGCCCCACCTCCAGGACGTTCGACGGAGAAACTCCCCCGTCTGCCCGTCCCGCGCAAAAGCTCAGAGCATGGGCAGGGTGAAGATCTGGTTCACCAGCACCTCGTACTCCCAGGGCTCCCGGGCCTTACGCAGCTGCTTTTCCAGCTTTTCCGACCCAGCAAAGCGGTGGATGAGGTAGAACCAGTGGGCTTTCATGCGGCTCACGGCACAGCCGGCGCTGCCGAACAGTTCGGTGTAGCCGTGGTACAGGTCGTCCAGATAGCCCCGCAGTTCCTCGCGGGAGGCACCGGTCCCGCCGCGGGCCCGCCGCAGCAGGGCCGGGTCTGCGATGAAGCCCCGCCCGATCATGATGCCGGACAGCTGCGGGAACTGTGTTTCCAGTGCGTGCAGTTCCTCCGGGGTGGTCACGTCGCCGTTGTAGCACACCGGCATGGTGCACCGGGGCAGCGCTTCGGCAAAGGCGGCCCGGTCGGCCTGGCCGCGGTACAGCTGCCGCATCACGCGGGGGTGGATGGTCAGTTCACAGATGGGGTAACGGTCATAGATGTCCAGAATGGCGGCAAACTCGTCCGGGCTGCTGACGCCCAGCCGGGTCTTGACCGAAATAGGCCCTTCCGCATGGGAGAATACCGCATCCAGAAAGGCGTCCAGCACGGCGGGGTCCCGCAGCATGCCGGAGCCTTTGCCCTTGGCGGTCACGGTGCCGGAGGGGCAGCCGAGGTTCAGGTTTACTTCGGTGTAACCCAGGGCACGCAGCTCACCGATCATCCAGGCAGCCAGCTCGCCGTCCTTGGCCAGCAGCTGCGGGATCACCGGCGCACCGGGGTTTGCGGCGGGGGCAAGCTCCGCCATCTTCTTTTTGATGAGCACCCGGTTCTCCGGCGGGGAGAGGAAGGGTGCGTAGTAGCGGTGGGCGGTGCCTTCCGGCCCGAACCACTTCTGCTGGGCCTGACGCCAGACCCGGTCGGTAAGCCCCTCCATGGGGGCGGCATAATACTGCATAAAAAACTCCCGGTTTCGGTTCCGTGCGGATCAGTTGAAGGAGCGGAAGCCCTTGCCGATGATCTCGCTGGAATTGACGATGGTGATGAAGCTGTGGGGGTCGTTCTCACGCAGGAAGTTGCGCAGCTGCAGAGCCTGCCGACGGGTGAGCACGGTGACCAGCACGCTGAGCTCGTGGTGGGTGTAGGCACCGTAGGCCTTTTCCACCGTGGCAGAACGGTTCATCTCCTTGATGATGAAGTCCAGAATGGGCTGGGGGTTGGCCGTCATGATGGTGCACACCTTGCGCAGGCGGATGTTTTCAATGGCACCGTCCACCACAAAGCTCTTGCCGATCAGGCCCAGGATGCAGTACAGGCCGGTGCCCATGCCGAAGCGCCAGGCGGCGGCCAGCACGATGAGGATGTCGCTGGCCATCAGGGCCTTGCCGATCTCCATCGAGGTATATTTGGCCAGGATCAGGGCCACAATGTCGGTGCCGCCGGTGGATGCACCGATGTCAAACACGATGGCCGCACCCAGCGCGGGCAGGAACACCGCAAACACCAGGTCCAGCATGGCATCGCCGCTCATGGACACACCCGAGGGGTACAGCCACTCGCACACCGACACGAAAAAGGACAGGGCAAAGGACGAATAGATGGTCCAGCCCATGCACTTTACGCCGAGGAACACGAACCCCAGCACCACCAGCACCAGGTTGATGATCCACATAAAGCCGCCCACATTGATCTTGGGGAACAGGTCGGCCAGCAGGATGGACAGGCCGGATGTGCCGCCAAAGGCGAAATGGTTGGGGTTCTTGAAATAGACGATGCCCACGGCGGTGAGGATCAGACCAAGGTTGAGTTCACCAAAGAAATTTAAATTCTTCAGCAGATTCTGCTTGCTGAATGCTTCTTTTAAACTGTTCATGGGGTTCCTCCTATATGAAATGATGCAAAATTGACCGTGCACCACGCAAAAATATACTCTCCTTCACCGATACTGTCAAGGGATGCGGCCAAAGTTGCCAAAAATGCCGGCAGAAAGCGCCTTTTGATGCTTTCTCTTGAAGAAATCACGGAAATGGTGTATTATATACCATATATGAGAAGAGGGCACACTGCTGCCCTGACAGGGGGAAACTTCATGGCTGATAAAAACTTTCTGACGGATATCATTGATGCCGACCTTGCCGAGGGCAAGATCCGCGAGATCCATACCCGCTTCCCGCCCGAGCCCAACGGCTATCTGCACATCGGCAGTGCCAAGGCCATCTACATCAACTGGTCCATTGCCAACCAGTACGGCGGCAAGTTCAACCTGCGTCTGGATGACACCAACCCCGCCCGCGAAGGCGAGGAGTATGTCAACAGCATCATCGAGGACCTGCACTGGCTGGGTGCCGACCCCAACGGCGGCATCTTCTACGGCAGCGACTACTTCGACAAGTGCTATGAGTACGCCGAGAAGCTCATCCTCGAGGGCAAGGCATATGTCGATGACCTGACCCGCGACGAGATGCGCGAGTACCGCGGCAGCGACGCAGGCAAGCCCTCCCGTCCCTCTCCGTGGCGCGACCGCACCCCGGAAGAGAACCTCGACCTCTTCCGCCGGATGCGTGCAGGCGAGTTCAAGGAGGGCGAAAAGACCCTCCGCGCTAAAATCGACCTCGCCAGCCCCAACATGAATATGCGTGACCCGGCCATCTACCGTATCAAGTACGCCGAGCATCACCGTCAGGGCAACAAGTGGTGCATCTACCCCATGTACGACTTCGCCCACCCCATTCAGGACGCTCTGGAGGGCATCACCCACTCCCTGTGCTCCCTGGAATTTGAGAACCACCGCCCCTTGTACAACTGGGTGGTGGAGCACGTCAGCGTCCCCTGCCATCCCCGGCAGATCGAGTTTGCCCGGCTGGGCATCGACCACACGGTCCTGTCCAAGCGGAAGCTCCGTGCTTTGGTAGAGGGCGGACAGGTCTCCGGCTGGGACGATCCCAGAATGCCCACCCTCTGCGGTATGCGCCGCCGGGGCTACACTCCCAAGAGCATCCGCAACTTCTGCGAGCGGGTAGGCGTGGCCAAGTCCCCCAACACCATTCCCTATGCGTTCCTGGAATACTGTCTCCGTGAGGACCTGAACGAGACGGCCACCCGTGTCATGGCAGTGCTGCATCCTGTGAAGCTGACCATCACCAACTATCCCGAAGGTCAGAGCGAGACGTTCTCCATTGAGAATAACCCCATGGACGAGAACGCCGGGAAGCGGGACATCACCTTCTCCCGGGACCTGTGGATCGAAGCCGATGACTTCCTGGCCCAGCCCGTGCCCAAGTACAAGCGGCTCTATCCAGAGGGACCGGAATGCCGCCTGAAGGGCGCTTATGTCATCAAATGCACCGGCTACAACACCGACGAGAACGGCAACATCACCGAGGTCCTGGCCACCTACGACCCCGAGAGCCGGGGCGGCGACCCCGCCGACGGCCGCAAGGTCAAGGGCGCCACCATCCATTGGGTGGACGCCAACAACTGCGCCGATGCGGAGGTCCGTCAGTATTCCAACCTGTTCAACGACCCGGACCCCGACGCCGCCGGCAAGGATTTTCTGGCCTGCCTGAACCCGGATTCTCTGGAAGTACTCACCGGCTGCAAGGTGGAAGCCAGCCTGAAAGACGCCAAGGCCCCCGCCTCCTACCAGTTCATGCGCCTGGGCTACTTCTGCCCGGACAGCAAGGACAGCGCCCCCGGCCACCTGGTGTTCAACCGGTCCGTCAGCCTGAAGGACAGCTACAAACCCGGTATGTAAGTTCAAAAATGCCCCCGGACGATTTTGTCCGGGGGATTTCTTTGTCAAATGGCATGGGACATGGCAGACAACCGGGCCGTCATGTCCCTGTTTTTATTTGGAAAAGTCCCAATCAGCTTTTTTCGCAGTTCTGCTTCATTCTCCGCAGCTTTGTGCCGCAGTGGACGATGAGATAAATGTAAAGGACTGCCAGAACGCAGAAGATCACGGTCAAAACCGTTTCCGTCGGCTCACGGCTATCCACGCTCCGCACCAGATTCGGCACAATACAGCAGAAGAAAAAGATCTTCTGATGGAGGAACTCTCCAACCTGGAGAAGCTGATGAATAAAAAAGAGGATCTGAAGCAGGAAATCAATCATTTGCGTCGTATATTTATGCAGATGAAGGATGTACGGCCAACGATAAAAAAGGCACGGGAAATGTGTCTGAATGACATTGAACTGTTTGAAATGAAGAATTTTCTGATTTATTCGGAGCAGGCCAGAAGTGAAGCAAATTATGTAAATGGGCAGACAAAGATGACGGGGCTTGGCTATCTGGATCTGGAAGCAGCCCTGGATATTCTGGATCCGGATGGACGCCGGATTCCAAGTTTTTATATTTATGAAGCATATTCGGAAAAATTGGATGATATCCGGAAACGCAAGCGGGAACTGGAAAAATCTATGGAGATTGCGGCGGAAGAGACAAAGAAAGAGTATCAGAATCTGCGGCATCAGGTTGTTCTGGAAGAGGAAGAAGAAGAACAGATCATCCGGGAACAGCTCACAAAGCGCCTGCAGCCGTATCTGGATGCCATGCTCTATAACGCCAATGTAACAGGGCGTCTGGACTTGCTGCTGGAGAAGCTGACCGCTACTTATTTCGGAAAAGCAGTGAAACCGGTGTTCAGCGGAATGACAGGTATAGATGCTGAAAATATGTATAAAAATGCAGAAAATGAAAAAGCAAATACAGCTTCTGACATTTCATTTAAATTGGAAAATGTGACGAATCCGTGGGTTGCTTCTGTGTTAAAGAACCGTGGATTGGAGTTTACGCCATTGTCCATTGAACTGACACAGGGAGCTACGGTGATCACCGGTGCAAATATGGGTGGAAAGAGTATTTCCCTGAAGACCATTGTGCTAAATGTAGTGCTTGCTATGTGTGGTTTTTATGTATATGCAGATTATGCAGAGATTCCATTTTTTGAGAATATCCAGATGATTTCCGAGGAATTGCAGTCCGTACAGAAAGGACTTTCCAGTTTTGGTGCAGAGATTATCCAGATGAAGGATGTGATTGAAAACGTAGAAAAAGAATTCTGCTTTGTAGTGCTGGACGAGTTTTCCAGAGGTACCAATCCGCATGAGGGAGCTGCGCTGGTGCGTGCAGTGACAAAATATCTGAATCATAAGCATGTGGTGGCACTTCTGGTTACACATTTTGATCATGTGGCTGAGTATGGAAAAGCGCATTATCAGGTTGTAGGACTGAAAGATATGGATGAATCTAAGGTTGAAAATGAGATTCAGAATGCAGGTATGCAAAAGGGAGTAGCGGTAATCGCGTCCCATATGAATTATGGCCTGTATCGTGTTGAGAATGAGGGAAATTGTCCGAGGGATGCGTTCCGGATCTGTCGCTTACTGGGATTGCAAAGCGATGTGATGAATTTACTGGATGAACAGGATTGATTTTAAAATATATGCGAAAAAGAAAGAACCGATGTATTTCTACATCGGTTCTTTCTTTTTGCTTTGTTAAGAGAATTTGAAGTGTTCGTTTATAAACATTATTCCTTTACAGCGTTGATGATTTCTTTCTGCTCAGGTGTATATTTCCAAACCTTCGGAGCAACCAGAAGAACGATAGTCAGGAGTACAATAGCTACTGCTAAGGAAATAACAGTACTTACGCCCTGACCCAGGCTGTTTGTTACACCGGCAACTACATAACCGATTGCACAACATACAGCTACGATAACTGCGTATGGAATCTGAGTACCAACGTGTTTCAAGTGGTTACACTGAGAACCTGTAGAGGACAGGATCGTGGTATCAGAAATCGGTGAGCAGTGATCTCCGAATACGGAACCAGCTAATGTTGCAGACAGACATGTAATTGTAAAGCTTGGAGCTGCTACAGAACAGATGGAGATTACGATCGGAATAAGGATACCGAATGTACCCCAAGCTGTACCGGTTGCAAATGAAAGTAATGCTGCAATGATGAAAATGATTGGAGCAAGTGTCATAATCGGAATACCGGAGTTAGCAACAGCATCTGCTACGAATTCGCCTGTTCCAAGGTAATCACGGCATACGCTGGAGATTGTCCATGCGAATGTCAGGATCGTACATGCCGGGATCATTGTGAAGATACCCTGATCAATGCTGCCGAATAATTCTTTGAAAGTAAGAACGCGACGGCACATGTAATAAATAAATGTAAATACTAATGTACAGAAACCACCAAGTGCAAGAGCAGTAGCAGCAGATGTGTTACCAAATGCTTCCATGATGGAAAGACCTTCGCCTGAGAACAAACCACCTACATATAACATGCAGAGTACACTGGAGATAACCAGTACAACGATCGGAATAACAAGGTCACATACACGTCCGCTCTGGTTTTCTTTTTCGAAGTCAGATAAGTTGTCTTCTGTTACATTACCTTCCGGAGAAGAGAATACTCCCTGCTCAGCCAGTCTATCAGCTACGAGCATCGGACCAAATTCAGATTTTTTCTTAAGTGTTAAGAAAAGAACCATGAAGATGGATAACATTGCATACAGATTCAGCGGAATAGCCTGAATAAATGTCTCCATACCTGATACAGAACCGTCTTCCGGGAAATAAGAAATAACGGAAGCAGCCCAGGAAGAGATTGGCATGATTACACAGAGAGGAGCGCCGATAGCGTCGATCTGGTAAGCCAGTTTCTCACGAGAGATTTTTGTTCTGTCTGTTACAGGTCTCATGATTGTTCCAACTGCCAGGCAGTGGAAATAATCATCAATAGCGAAGAAGATACCAAGTAATGCTGTTGCGAACAGAACGCTTCGTCTGTTTTTCAGCTTACTGGAAGCCCATTCACCATAAGCTCTGGCTCCGCCGGCTTTTGTAATAAGAATTACGAGAATACCTAAGAAGCAAAGGAACAGGATCATGTCCGCATTTGCTCCAAATTTGTCAATCATGATTTCTACTGTGGTAGAAAGGACACCGAAAGGACCAAGTCCTGCAAGTGCTGAATAAATGATCGTACCAGAGAATACACCTAATAAAAGAGAGAAAATAACCTCTTTAGTAACTAAGGCAAGTACAATTGCTACAATCGGTGGAATAATAGATAGAAACCCCGCATCTACCATAATAAAATACCTCCTACGTATTATATTTGCCTGACATTACGATTGCTAATATCTTTGTATCATAAAAAAAACTGCTTGTAAAGCGTAAAAAAAAAAACTGGGAAAGGTTACCAAAAAGTCACCGGTTCATACTGTCTAATATGAATAACTAACCAGGTAAAGTCTTTGCAAGAAAGAAGACTGTTCGTTGTAGACATACAAAAAACGGCGAAATATACAAAAGAAACAAAGGGAAAAGTCTGATTTTGTGCAAAACTACTAGTTGACAGGAGGGGTTACCAGGTGGTAACATACATATATCAACAAACAACAACATATTGCAGACAATAGAGGCGCAGCTTATTGGGTAATCGCAGATGCCAAGGAAGATCACTTCCAATGATGTAGATGAAGGAGTAAGTTGCCGAAAGCAATGATTCGTGATTGAGTCTTTGCTTGGGACAGAGACGTACAGTTTCTGTACTGTCATGATATCATGGAGCACTATTAGCAAATCGGAGCACCTAATTTAAAAGCGGAAATTGATTTGTTAATAGTATTTTTTTACCTAAAACCACTCTTTTTTCTAAATATCCATGATGCGTGGAGCGCTATACAATATGTATTAGCTGCATTTGCAGCAGGTACTTATTAATGGTTGACGGTTTCGCAAGAAACATAAAACACACATCAGAAGGTATTATAGGAGGAAGAAAAATGGAAAACATGAAATCAGTAATCAGACTGAGAATGAGCGCACATGATGCACACTACGGCGGAAACCTGGTAGACGGAGCAAGAATGCTTGGTTTATTCGGAGATGTAGCTACAGAACTTCTTATCTTAAATGATGGAGATGAGGGACTGTTCAAAGCTTACGATGAAGTAGAGTTCATGGCACCTGTATTTGCAGGCGATTATATCGAGGCTGTTGGTGAGATCGTATCTGTTGGAAACACATCTAGAAAAATGGTATTCGAGGCACGTAAAGTGATCGCTCCGAGACCTGACATCAATGATTCTGCATGTGACATTCTTGAAGAGCCGATCGTTGTATGCCGCGCAAGCGGAACATGTGTTGTTCCGAAAGACAAACAGCGTAAGTAATTTAAAGAAGAACTTTTAATCAGAAAAAAACAGTATTTCAGCATAATATCAAAAACTACATAATATCAAATAGAGGCGCGGTTTACCGGGTAGCAGCAAATGATAAGGAACATTATTTCCAAGGTTGTCTGTGAAGGGGTGGATCGCCGAAAGACCGGATCTGTAATGGGAGAAGGACTTGGGGCAAAGGCGGACAGCTTTTGCACTGTCATGTGAAAACGTGGGGCGCTATTCATCAGAAGTCAGTTAAAAGCATTTCGGTGAATAGCGCCCTTTATGTTTTATATAATGTATTGGGAAAAAGAAGAGGAGAGGTAAACGCTATGGAAAAATTAATTATCACTGCTTGTATCTGTGGCGCTGAGGTTACAAAAGAGCATAACCCGGCAGTTCCATATACAGTAGAGGAAATTGCAAAAGAAGCAAAAAGCGCTTACGATGCGGGAGCTTCCATTATTCATCTTCATGTAAGAGAAGATGATGGAACACCGACACAGAGCAAGGAACGTTTCGAAGCTTGCATCAATGCAATTAAGGAAGTTTGTCCGGATGTGATCATTCAGCCATCTACTGGGGGCGCAGTTGGTATGAGTAACGAAGAACGTCTGGCTCCGACAACTTTAAGACCGGAGATGGCAACACTTGACTGCGGAACATGTAACTTCGGCGGTGATGAGATTTTCGTAAATACTGAAAATATGATCATTGATTTTGCAAATACAATGAACGAGTACGGAATCAAACCTGAAATCGAAGTATTCGACAAAGGCATGGTTGACATGGCAATCCGTCTTCATAAAAAAGGATACATCAAAGCACCAATGCATTTTGATTTTGTAATGGGTGTAAACGGAGGTATCTCCGGAGAACCAAGAGATCTGCTTTTTATGGCAAACAGTATTCCGGCAGGTTCCACATGGACTGTATCCGGTGTCGGCAGATTTGAGTATCCGATGGTAACAATGGGAATTCTGATGGGCGGACATGTAAGAGTCGGCTTCGAAGATAATGTTTATATTGAAAAAGGCAAACTTGCAGCTTCCAACGGAGAGATGGTTGAGAAAGTAGTAAGACTTGCAAAAGAGCTTGGCAGACCGGTAGCAACTCCGGCAGAAGCAAGAGAAATCTTAGGTTTGAAATAATCTGAGAGGAATGAAAAAGACCGGTATATATCCGGGAATTCATGTTAGAAGGAATGTAAAAGGGATTCGGTTATGAAAATGTTAAAAACCCTGACATACGATTGCAAAGCAACTGGATCCTTTTACAGATAAACAAAACGTGATTCAAACCGAAAAACAGTTTGGGGAAATTGTTTTTCATGTAACATTATAATAAGGAAAGAATAATTTTTAGGAGGAGAAAACAATGGGAAAATTAGTAGGTGACAAATACGGAATTCATCGTGTAATTGAGCCGCAGGGCGTTCTGACACAGGCAGCTTTGAAAATTGATAACGACATGACAAAAAAATACTCTAACGAGATTATCTGTGATGTTATTTCTTTAAATATCGACTCTGCTTCCTTCACACAGATCGAAGAGGCATGTGGTGGTGATACCGAGAAAATCAAAGAGATGATTCTGGGAATCGTTAACGAGCGTGGTAAAATGCAGAACCCGGTAACAGGATCCGGCGGAATGTTCATCGGTAAAGTTGCTTATATCGGTGAAGACTTAGATCTGGATATCAAAGTTGGCGATAAAATTGCTTCCTTAGTATCTTTATCCATGACACCACTGAAAATTGATGAGATCATCGAGATCCATCCGGAAATCGATCGTGTTGATATTAAAGGCCAGGCTGTATTATTCGAGAGCGCATTATATGCAAAACTTCCGGATGACATCAGCGAGCCGCTTGCACTGGCAGCATTAGACGTAGCTGGAGCACCTGCTCAGACAGCTAAATTAGTAAAACCGGGTCAGAGCGTTCTGGTTCTTGGT
>OIXA01005384.1_pt1 | contig 11424 bp, 9 predicted proteins | sample 1587721 | NCBI WGS metagenome assembly OIXA01 (sample SAMEA3888900, study PRJEB22519) | human gut metagenome | biome: human gut; feature: human-associated habitat; material: faeces | place: Denmark | collected 2013 | reverse complement strand
GCGAGTTCAACGGTGTCAAGGCTGTCAACCGTGAGGAAGCCTGCCTGTACGCTTTCAACACCCTGAACGCCACCATGGTTGAGTACACCAACCAGACCATCGTGATCGCCAACGGCACTGTTAAGACCGACAAGGTCGCGAAGGACATGGAGAACAATGCCCGTACCGAGACCATCAAGGACGACAACAAGATGCAGTTCGCTGAGAAGTATTTCGACAAGCTGAGCATCTCCACCAAGGCTTCCGACAAGATGGATGACTTTGGCCGTCCCGCTACCACCTGGATCTATGACAAGGAAACTGTCGGCACCTATGCCGATAAGGCTGATCAGACCCTGGTTCTGAACAAGGCTCTGAACGCTGAAGAGACCCTGATCTCTGATTCCGACTACCTGAACTACAATGACAAGGACGTCGCTTCCGACGTTGCTGTCTATGTGAACGGTGATGCGAAGGCCACCAAGAAGGCCAACCTGTCCAGCGTTTCCCTGAAGGCCGGCGACCAGGTCGAGGTCTTTGAGAACGATGACGGCGACGTTCAGACCGTGGCTGTGATCCGTTACACCCTGGCTCAGATCGACGAGATCGAGACCAAGCTCTCCAGCACCTACACCAAGCAGGGCGCTACTGCTTCCATCACTCTGAAGGATCTGGGCGGCACCGGCATTGGCAACACCTACTATGATGTGTACGATGCTGACTCCGACAAGGAGCTGACCGGCTTCTCCGCTGATTCCTACAAGGAAGACACCGTCCTGGCTGTTGCCATGAAGGGCGATGTGATCCTGGAGTCCTATGTTGCTTCCGAGGTTTCCGGCAAGATCACCGCTGTCAACAGCGGCTCCAAGGCCAACGTGACCCTGGGCGGCAGCAAGTATTCCATCCACTCTGATTTCGACCTGGGCGGCACTGCTGCTACCAAGTCCAACCTCACCAGCCTGAATCTGGATGACAGCACCTACACTGTCTACACCGATAAGAACGGCTATGTCATCGGTATCGATGAGACCGAGGCCACCAAGATCACCGACGTGTACTATGTCACCGGCCTGACCAAGGGCACTAACCTGTATGCTGGTACCTACTATGCCCAGGCTGTGTCTCTGGCTGATGGCACTGTCTCCGACATTGCTCTGAAGACCACCGACACTGACACTTATACGGCCTTTGGCTATGCAAGCAGCAGCGCTCTGACTGGTGCTGTTGATGCTACTGGCACCACTAACTTCAAGCCTGTTCAGGGCCTGTACACCTTCGACAAGGACGGCTCCAAGTACACTGCTGAGAAGTACACCGGTGACAGCACCTACACCGTGCAGTCCATCGGCAACATTGCCGACAAGCTGGCCAAGGATGACACCAAGATGACCATCGGCTCCAAGAAGGTCTATCTGAACGAGAGCACCACCTACATCAAGGTCGCTACTCCCGGCACCGACATCGATGTGAAGTTCGTTGTCGGCGGTACTTCCACCGCTAAGCTGGATAAGAGCAGCAATGCTGTTCAGGCTCTGGCTGTCACCAAGAAGGACGCCAAGAACGATCTGGCTTCCTATGTGATCCTGCTGGCTGCTGCTGACTTCAACAACGCTGGCAGCGAGGACGTGGTCTATGTCCACGAGGTCTCCAAGGCTAAGGTGTCTTACACCGACGCTGACGGCAAGGTCAAGACCGGTTATGACACCGAGCTGTACTTCCTGGACGGCTCCGGCAAGGTCGAGTCTGTCACCGTGTCCGGCGCTTCTGCCAAGGCTGTTGGCTTCTACACCTGGGAGATCAATGACGACAAGGTCTATGAGCTGACTCCCGCCGCCACTTCTCTGAGCATTGGTGGTGCTGCATATGATGATGAGACCGGTTCTGTTGGTACCATCGCCGCAGGCTACCAGTTGGATGGCGTTTACAAGAACACTCTGACTGCTGCTAAGCTGAGCGGCAAGAGCCTGGCTGATGTTGACTTCGCTGCCAACGTCATCATCCGCGATGACCGCAACGCTGCTACCCGCGACGCCAGCGTCTACACCAGCAAGATCGAGTCCGTCAGCGCTCTGAAGTCCGCTGTGGATCGCAGCAATGACAAGGGTACTCCTGTCACCGCTGTTGTCTACTATGACAACGGTGAGGTCATCATGGTTTATGTTGTGTCCACCGCTGCTGCTTCCAGCGTGACGCCTACCCTGAGCAGCGACGCTGAGGTTGTTGGCAAGCCGACTGTCTCTGGTTCTGCTATCAATATCGACTTCTATGTTGAGGATGGCTCTACCAAGACCAATCCCTTCGACATCGATGACATTGCTGCCATCCTGGCCAAGGAAGGTTACACTGACATCGCTTATGATGCAACTACTAATGAGCTGACCTTCAAGAAGGGTATTAGCAGCTACACGATTGCTGGTACCGCTATCACCCAGACTCAGGTCTACAAGGTGGCTGTGAAGGTTTGTGACGCGAACAAGGCTTATGCCTCTGTCACCGATGTCTCTACCGAGTATGTTAAGCAGAATGGTACCATCAATGTTGAAGTTACCTTCGCAACTCTGAAGAGTGCTTCTCGTACCTTCGCTCTGGATGCGTCCTCTACTACCGGTGTGACTGCCACCCTGCCTGGTGCTGCAACCTCCATTGATGCTGAGGGTGTTGCTACCTTCGCTATCACTGTGACTTCCGCTAAGGACGGCACGATCGCTCTGTCCTGGACCTAATCTCGTTTGAGATTAGCCACAATCAAAACTCATCTGAGTTAAGATAAAGAATACCCCCGCGCCTACGGCGCGGGGGTATTTTTGCTTATTTTCTGCCGTAGATCGTCAAAGTGGTCCCTGCCTTCACCGTGACATTGGCACCGCCGGGGGACAAGACCAGGCGATCCCCCAGCTTCTGATAGGTACGAGGGTTGGAAAAGGCGTTCCCGCCGAAAAATTGGCCCTTTAGCGATGTGTTTTTGCTGGAAAAGGGGTAAACCACAAAGGAACTGTCTCCCTCCAGGGTACCGCTGAAATAAACGGAGCCGTCTGAAGTCATAGCGCGGTTCTCAAACGAAAGCTGATAGGTGAGATTACTGCCGGACAGCTTCGGGGTCAGGAAGAAAAGGACTTCCGTCCACTGATCCCAGTCGATGCTGTATGTGAAGATGCTGCAATCGCCGGTTGTGCCGTTGACCGTCTGAATGTGCTGTAAGCCCAGCTTCTGCTCCAGCGCCGTGGCCGCCGCCAGCGCCGCCGCCGCTTTGTCGGCATTGCTTTTCAGCGCCGCGTCGATGGCGGCATTGTCGCGATTGAAGTCCTCCATCATGATGCGGTCCGTCTTTTCCCACTGGGTCAACTGAAAATTGGCTGTTTTGTTCATAGATAACATCCTCCTGTCACACGGATGTAACTTTGGGGGCGCCGCCGTGTGCCCACCCTGTATGAGGGGCGTTTGCTGCACGGTTTCGTGCAACGAAAGTAAAAAAACCGCCGCACCGTTCACAAATGGTTTACAAGTTTTTCATCTTCCCTTCAGATTTGGGGTGTATACTGCGTACATCAGCAGGCGAGAGAGCCGTTTTCCGGCCCCGCCGCTGATCCGAGAGAAAAAGCCATTCTTTCAAATACACCCCTACGGCCCACTGCCCGCCCGGGAGGAGTCCCAAACCGGCAGACCAACGATCCCGCCGCAGGCAAGCGGCGTGTTGATAGATCTTTTCATACATGACCTCTCCAAAGCAAGGCGGGGCGCCGGTTTTCCAAACCGACGCCCCGTTTTGCCGCGTTTTGCCCGCGAGACCTGTTGAAAAATGTCAGAACAGCCAAAGGGAGACGAGGGCGGCCAGCAGCGCGGACAGCAGGCCGTGGGTCAGCTTGCCCAGCAGACAGGGGGCGAGGGGGAGGTCCGTGCCGTCCAGAAGGGCGGCGGTCTGACAGAGAACGGACAGCCCGCCCCATCCGGCGCACCCGGCGGCCAGCAGGAAACCGGTGCGGTCACAGGGCAGGAGGGGCGTCAGGGAGAACAGCTCCCCGCAGCCCACGGCCAGGGCCGCCCATGGGCCGGGGAGGGCCGTCAGGGGCGAGATCAGCACATAGAAGAACGTGACGAAGGCGCAGACGGAGAGCATGGTCCCGGCGCTGTCCCGGACGGATGACACAAAGGCCGCTGGCAGAGAGGGGGCCTGAAAGGAAATGGCGGGGGGAACGGTTTTTCGCCCCCGGCCCAGTCCCCGGAACAGCAGCCCGGTGAGGAGGGCGGCGCAGACGTGGATCAGCCAGAGCCACAGGCCCGCCCGGACGCTGCCGAATACCCCCGCGCCCAGCACGCTGATGAGGAATACGGGGTTGGAGTTGTTGCAGAAGGTCAGGAGCCGCTCCGCCTCCTGCCGGGTCAGCTCCCCGGAGGCGTACAGCTCCGCCGCTGTGCGGGCGCCGATGGGATAGCCTCCTACCAGCCCCAGCAGCAGCGCGGACCCGGCGCAGCCGGGCAAGCGGAACAGGGACGCCATCAGGCCAGCCATATCGGGCGCCAGCCATTGTCCGAAGCCCAGCCGCACCAGCAGACCGGTGATGACCATGAAGGGGAACAGGGCGGGGATCACCGTCCCGGCGCAGAGGGTCAGGGCCTTGGCTGCCTCGAGCCGCAGCTGTCTGGCGTCCGCCAGAAACCAGACCAAGATCCCGCACAGGATCAGGCACACATCCGTCCGTATCCGCCGTTTCATACGCATCACCCGCTATACCCTATGCGGGGCGGGGGCGGTTCATACGGCGGGACAGGCAAGCCGGGGGGAATTTCCGCATAGAGTTCGGTGAGGTGAGAGCATGGAGAAAAAACGGGACCGGGAGCAGGGCGGTATTCTGGGCGGCGTGGCGGAGCTGTTTGACCTGCCGGTGGATGTGGTGGCGGGCCTGCCCCGATTGGAGCTGATCGGGAACCGGCAGCTATATCTGGAACGCCACACGGGCCTGCTGGCTTACAGCGATACCCAAATCGATGCCAACACAGGCTTCGGCGTTCTGCGGATTCGAGGAGAACGGCTGACGCTGGTGGCCATGACGGGAGAAGAACTGCGGATCGGCGGGAAAATCAACGGCGTGGAGTGGGTGTCATGCTGAAGGAGCTTATCAACAGGGCTCGGGGACAGGTGTGGCTCCGGGTGACGTGTCCCTACCCGGAGCGGGTGCTGAATCTGTGCTCCGCCCGGAAGCTGGCCTTCTGGGATCTGGAATGGGAAGGGGCGGAGACGTTTACCTGCCGCATGAGCCGGGGGGATCACCGCGTCCTCAGCCGCGCGGCGGAAAAGCTGGACTGTACGATCGAAATCGTGCGGCGGGAGGGCGCGCCCTACACGCTGGCAAAGCTGCGGCACCGTCAGGCCTTGGCGGTAGGCATCGCGGCGTGCGGAACGGCGGTGCTGATCGGGTCCTTCTTCGTGTGGGATATTCAGATTGCCGGGAATGAAACGGTGCCGCGGGAGGTGATCCTGCGATCCTTGGAGAACAACGGCGTTCATCGGGGGTGTTTCGGCTTCGCCCTGAATGGGGAGGACATCCGCAACCATGTGCTGCTGGAGATTCCGGAGCTGAGCTGGGTGGCGGTGAACGTATCCGGCTGCCGGGCCAACGTGGAGGTACGGGAACGGCGGACGGCCCCGAAGCCACTGGACCGGAAAATACCGTGCAATTTAGTGGCCCGGCGGGACGGGCTGGTGCTGCGGGTGCAGGCACTGGGGGGCGTCCCTCAGGTGATGAAGGGAATGTCGGTGACGGAGGGGCAGCTCTTGATCTCCGGCGTGGAGGACACAGGGACCTTCGGCACCCGGTTCACAGCGGGGCTTGGGTCCGTGGAGGGTCGGACGTGGTACACCCTGACAGCCAACGTGCCCCTCACCGGGGCAGAAAAACGGTATACCGGACGGGAAAAGCGGCTCCATTCCGTGATTTTCGGCAGCCGCCGGATAAAATTCTTTGCAAACAGTAGCATTGACAGCGACCAGTGTGATAAAATAACCGAGAGAACGCCGGTTCGGGTGTGCGGGATCCCGCTGCCGATCACATGGGAGACGGAGACTCTCCAGTTTTACGAAACGGAGCCGGTGACGGTCACGCAGGCCCGGCGGCAGAAGGAGACGGGGGCGGCGCTGGAAGCGTATCTCCACAGCCTTGTGGACCCCTACGGCGAGGTAACGGCCAGTCAGGTGGCCTCCCGGCTCCGGGGGGATGTCCTGACGGTGACACTGACGGCGGAGTGCCGGGAGGAACTCGGGACGCAGGCCCCTATTTATACAGCAAATGAACCGGACGGCGCGTCCGGATAACTTTAGGAGTGATGGCATGGAACAGAGGATCAGCATTGAGCGGATGGAGCAGGCCGTAAATATTTTCGGCTCCTTTGACGAGAACATCCGCCTGCTGGAAAAGGAATTTAATGTGACGGTGACCAACCGGGACGGCGAGCTGCGGATCAGCGGCGAGGCGGAGGACGTGATGCACGCCGCCAAAGCGGTGCAGGCCATGCTGACCCTGTCCTCCCGGGGGGAGGCACTGGGGGAGCAGAACGTCCGCTATATCATCGACATGGTCCGCACCGGCAAAGAGGAGCAGATCAGCGAGTTGGCGGGGGATGTGCTGTGCATCTCCGCCAAGGGCCGCCCGGTGAAGCCGAAAACGCTGGGCCAGAAGGAATATATCGCGTCGGTGCTGAAAAATACCGTTACCATCGGCGTAGGCCCCGCCGGTACCGGCAAGACGTATCTGGCGGTGGCGGCGGCAGTGCAGGCCTTCCGGGAAAAGCAGGTGAACCGCATCATCCTCACCCGTCCTGCGGTGGAGGCCGGGGAGCGGCTGGGCTTCCTGCCCGGCGACCTGCAAAGCAAGGTGGACCCGTACCTGCGGCCGCTGTATGACGCCCTGTTTGATATGCTGGGGGCGGAGACCTACCAGAAGTATCTGGAGCGGGGCAACATTGAGGTGGCACCCCTGGCCTATATGCGCGGCCGGACGCTGGATGACAGCTTCATCATCCTGGACGAGGCCCAGAACACCAGCCGGGAGCAGATGAAAATGTTCCTGACCCGGCTGGGCTTCGGCTCCAAGATCGTCATTACCGGCGATGTGACCCAGATCGATCTGCCCGACGGCAAGCCCTCCGGCCTGCGGGAGGCCATGCGGGTGCTGAAAAAGGTGGAGGGCATCGGCATCTGCGAGCTGACCAACGCCGACGTGGTGCGTCATGTGATGGTCCAGCGGATCGTGAAGGCCTATGAAGAATACGAAACTGCCAAAAACGGCGGAAAGGGGAAGAAATAATGGCAAAACGGCACTATATTCCCATCACCGCCGACGTGCCGGGGGTGAATGAGGGCCAGCGGGCCTTTATCCGCAAGGTCATCCGCACCGCTCTGGCGGCAGAGGGGGTGGATTTTCCCTGTGAGGTGGACGTGCTGCTGACCAATGACGAGGCCATCCATCAGATCAATCTGGATATGCGGGAGGTAGACCGGGCCACGGATGTGCTCAGTTTCCCGGAGTTTGACCTGCAGCCCGGCGAGCTGCCCGACGGGGAGGACGCCGACCCCGGCACCGGACTGGTGCCCTTGGGGGACATGGTGATCTCCATGGAGCACGTGGCGGCGCAGGCCAAGGAGTACGGCCATTCCAACCGCCGGGAGCTGGCGTATCTGGTGGTGCACTCCGTGCTGCACCTGCTGGGCTATGACCATCTGGACGAAGGCCCGCAGAAAAAGCAGATGCGGGCAAGAGAGGAAGCTATATTGGCAGAACTGGGGATCACCCGGGAGGACTGATATGGGAAAATTTGCGTTATATACGGTTGGGTTCGCTTTGCTTGCCTGTGTGCCGGCGATACTGCTGGCAGGGATGTTCAGCGGCGGCGGGGGAGATGTCGCACCATTTTTGCTGGGGATGCTGGCGGTGGGAGCCGTTTTGGCGGGAGCCGTCTGTCTGAAGGACAAGCTGGATCGAATGGAGGAAACGCTGAAAGCGGTGTCCAAGACCCTCCAAGAGGTCAAAACAGAATTGGAAACAGTGAAGGGACGGCAGGAAGTCGCGGAGATCAAGCTGGATACTGTGGCGGCGAAGCTGGATACGGCCCGCGATATAGATTGAGTGTGTCACACAGGCGGAGATCTGGCCATATACTGTCCTGAGGTGATGGGATGAACGTATTTCGGGACGGCGTGATCGCCTTTTTCTCCGCCGTGGGGATGACCACGGTGGTGTGGCTGCTGGCAGGAGCGGTGCTCCACGCAGGGCGGCCCACGATCCCGGGGCTTTTACTGGTACTGCCTGTGCGGGGTGAGGCGTTAGCCTTGGAGCACGATGTCCGGGAGCTGCGCCGGGTGCGGAGCAGTCTGCCGGGGGCACAGATCGTCATTGCCGACTGCGGCCTGACGGCGGAGGCCAGGGGCCTTGCCGACTATCTGGCGGAGCGGGAGGACAACGCCGCTGTGGTGGACGGGGCGGACTTCCGGCTGGACGCCGGGAACGAGAGATAAAAATGCCGGTCAGGGGCCTTGCGTAAGAAGGACTGCGCTGCACCGGCACGTTAAAGAGAGGAAGTCATGGAAGAACTGATCTGCCGGGAGGGTACGGTACATAGCGTTATTTTTCAGAACGCCGAAAACGGATATACGGTCCTCCGTCTCCTCACCGAGGAGGGGGAGGTCGTTACTGTGGTGGGATGTATCCCCTGTGTGGCGCCGGGAGAGCATCTGACCGTTACCGGTACCTGGGAGGTCCATCCCCAGCACGGCGAGCAGCTGAAGGCGCAGGAGCTGGAGCGGACGCTGCCGGAGGAGGAAGAGGATATCTTCGCCTACCTGTCCTCCGGCGTCTGCAAGGGCGTGGGACCCACCACCGCCCGGCGGATCGTGGACCGGTTCGGCCTGGAGACCCTGGATATTTTAGAGGCGGAGCCAGAGCGGCTTCAGGAGATCCGGGGCATTACCGCGAAAAAAGCCATGGAGATCGGAGAACTGTTCCGTCAGCACATGGGCTTGCGGCGGCTGATGGAATTTCTCTCCCGGTATCAGCTGCCGCCGGTGCTGGCTATCCGGCTGCGGCAGCAGTATGGGGACGGGGCCATCCGGGTGGTGGAGAAAAATCCCTATCTGCTGTCAGACGATGTATGCGGCGTGGATTTTTCCGTGACGGACACCATGGCGCTGTCCATGGGCTTTGCGGAGGACTGCACGGAGCGCCTTGAGGCGGCCCTTACCTTTGAGCTGACCTATAACGAGAATAACGGCCATGTGTTTTTGCCGAAGGACAAGCTGCTTGCCGCCACCTGCCAGCTGTTGAGCTGCGGGGTCGAGCAGGTGGAAGCGGCACTGGACGCCTTGGCGGAGCATCACGCCGTGGTGATCCAGCGGATCGCCAATGTGGAGGCGGTGTACCTGCGGCGGCTGTGGGAGGCAGAGACCTCCGCCTGCGCCCGCCTGCTGGCGCTGCTGGAAATGGACGCCGACGAGGGCCGGTTTGCGGATCGGACCGTGGCGGAGATCGAGAAGGAACAGGGCATTACCTACGCCCCCTTGCAGCGGCAGGCGGTAGAGCTGGCGGCGAAGGTTGGCGTCATCCTGCTGACCGGCGGTCCCGGCACCGGCAAGACCACCACCGTCCGGGGCATCGTGGCCCTGTTTCAGAAAATGGGGCTGAACATCGTGCTGGCGGCCCCCACGGGCCGTGCGGCGAAGCGCATGAGCGAGCTGACGGGCATGGAGGCTCAGACGGTCCACCGGCTGCTGGGGATGACATGGAATGAGGCGGCTCATCAGGTGACCTTCCAGAAAACGGAAAAGGAGCCGTTGGAGGCTGAGGCCGTCATCGTGGACGAGATGAGCATGGTGGACGTGTCCCTGTTCTCCGCACTGCTGCGGGCGCTGCGCCCCGGCACCCGGCTGGTGCTGGTGGGCGATGCGGACCAGCTGCCCTCCGTGGGAGCGGGAAATGTGTTTTCCGACCTGATCCGCAGCAAGAAGATCGAGACTGTGTTTCTCCGGGAGGTGTTCCGGCAGGCGGAGCAGTCCGCCATCATCCGCAACGCCCACCGGGTCAATCTGGGCGAAAGCCCGGACCTGAAGGGGAATCAGGGGGATTTCTTCTTCCTTTGCCGTCGGGACGCCCAGCGGGCGGTGGCGACGGTGCTGGAACTGTGTAAGACCCGTCTGCCGGACAATATGCACATCCCGGCGGAGCAGATCCAGGTGCTGACGCCCACCCGGAAGGGGCCTTGTGGCACCATCAACCTGAACCGGCTCTTGCAGGAGGCGCTGAACCCCAAGGCCCCCGGCAAGCGGGAGATCCTGTGGGGGGAGCGGGTGTTCCGGGTAGGGGACCGGATCATGCAGACCCGGAATGATTACGATGTGGTCTGGCAGAAGGATGACGGCACCGTGGGTACCGGAATGTTCAACGGCGACGTGGGCCGCATCGCGGAGATCGACGCCGGGGGCGAGTGGCTGGCGCTGGACTTTGACGGCCGGAAAGCACCTTACAGCGTGGAAATGCTCAGCGAGATCGACCTGGCCTATGCCCAGACGGTCCACAAGGCTCAGGGCAGCGAGTACCGCTGCGTGGTGCTGGCGGCCCTGCCCTCGGCACCCAGTCTCATGGTGCGGGGGGTGCTGTATACGGCGCTGACCCGGGCCAGAGAGCTGCTGGTCATCGTGGGCGATGACGCGGCCATCCGCTCTATGGCGGCCAATGACCGGCAGCAGAAGCGCTACTCCGGCTTGAAATGGCGGCTGTGCCACGCCGGGGATGCCAGCGAATAGTTTGGATAAGAAAAAGCCGTCCGGCGGAGCCGGACGGCTTTTTGCGTATTTTCATCGGTTTTCCCGATAGAATTTCAGGGACAGAGGGATGGAGACGGCGGTGGCGATGACGGTCAGCGCCGCCGGAAGCAGCAGCGCCGGGAAAGCTGCCGCCCCGGCAGGACTTCCGGCGTTCAGACCTTTGAGAAAACCCACGGAAGCAAAGACAAGGAATGTGATGAGGACGGAGACCATCCGGGCCTTTTCGGAGCCGAAGCGCAGCGTGAGGGGGACGTTGATGCTCAGCAGGATCGTTCCCACACACAGCGCCGTGTAGATCAGAGCGGGGGAGAGGCCGGCTGCGGCTTCTGTCCGAACAGGCAGGCAGGAAACAATCCCCTGACAGAGCGTTACAGCGGCGGTACCAATCAGAAGGGAGACCCAGCCAAGCGCATACCGGCTGAGCACCACAGTCCGGTCCGAATAGGGGAGCATCCGGGCAAACCTGTCCCAGCGGCCCCGCTGGTCATAAGCCATGGCGGTATAGGGGATCATAGCGCCGTAGACCACTGCCAGCAGATTCAGAGTGAGGCTGGGGATCAGGCCCCAGACCAGAACGATGAGAAGATAGGACCAGACCTGCTTCCGCAGTACATACCAATCCTTTAAGAGCAGGGCTT
>OIXA01005380.1_pt1 | contig 11437 bp, 9 predicted proteins | sample 1587721 | NCBI WGS metagenome assembly OIXA01 (sample SAMEA3888900, study PRJEB22519) | human gut metagenome | biome: human gut; feature: human-associated habitat; material: faeces | place: Denmark | collected 2013 | reverse complement strand
CCGTAGAGACGGAAAATCTATTTTTTATTCTCTGGCAGATGATCACGTAAGAACTATCATTTCCATGGGAAGAGAGCATATTTTAGAGTAAGAAGAAGTCGGTGTATATCTGAAAGAAACAGATGTGCACCGGCATTTTTATATGGTCAAAAGGAAAAGAATAGGGTAAGATAGAAATCAGGAAAACAGACAAGGAGAAACAGATGATAAAAGCGGTCATTTTTGACATAGACAATACCTTATACAGTTATGATGAAAATCATATTTATGGAATGGAAGCTTTGGCTGTATACTGCAGGGATTCGTTTGGGATTACAACAGACGAGATGCAGGCCTGCTACAGAAAGGCAGGACGAATCATGACAGACCGGATCGGAACAGATACTGCTGCAATCCACAGCCGTATGCTGCGGATGCAGTGTATGCTGGAACTTCTCGAACAGCCACTTTTTCCGCATGCGCGAAATATGTATCATGCCTACTGGGACACATTTATTCAGCATATACAGTCAAATCCGGGAATCCTGGAATTTATGAAAGAGCTGAAAAAAAGAAAAATCCGTATCGGAATCGGGACAGACATGACTGCATACGTTCAGTACAGAAAACTGGAAGCAATTGGTGTGACATCATATATTGATTTTATTGTTACCAGCGAAGAAGCGGGGGCAGAGAAACCACATTATCATTTTTTTGATATCTGTGTGGAAAAAGCGGGAGTTCGTCCGGAAGAATGTGCATTCATCGGTGATAATGTCCGAAAAGATATTGAAGGTGCATGGGAGAGCGGCATGAAAGGAATCTGGTATACCCAGGAAAAAGAACCGCCGGAACACAGATATTTCCCGACAATCCGGTCATTCAGAGGAATAGATGTCGATGAATTCCTGAAATGAAATGGCACTTAAGCGTAACTGAGTGGAAAGCATCAATGCTCACAGAGAAAGAAAAGATATAAATTATGGATTATTTATCAAAAAATGTTGCGGCAAATCTGAAAAGAATTCGAAAATCAAAATGTATGAGCCTGGATCAGGCAGCAGAACAGACTGGCGTCAGCAAAAGTATGCTGGCACAGATTGAAAGAGGAACGGCTAATCCATCGCTTGGAGTGCTTGGAAAGATCACCAGCGGTCTTCGAGTCGAATTCCAGGAACTGATCCAGCCGCCGAGAGTAGACTGCTGTCTCGTGACACCGGAAGAACTGCTTCCGACCAAAGAACTGGAAGGACAGTACCGTGTCTGGACCTGCCTGCCGTATGAAGATACACGCCTTATAGAAGTGTATCGGATCGAAGTTGAGCCCGGCGGTATTTATGTGAGTGGAAGTCATGGTGAGAAGACGCGCGAGTATCTGGTTGTGACGGAAGGTGTGCTGACTGTAGAATGTCATGGACAGAGCTGTCAGATTCGAAAAGATCAGGTGTTCAAATTTGAGACAGACCAGGATCATATATACCGGAATGAGAGTGGGGAAAAGGCCTGCTGTACCTGCTTTTTCCTTGATTATCACGGAAAACAGTGATAGGGAAGTGGAATGGCAGAACAAACAAAATGTAATAACATACAGAAACAAAGTGTACAATATAATGCACAAAAGAAAATTGCATAATATATCTCTAAAATACAAAAAGTCTTTTAAAATCAACAAAAATCTTTTTGGTAAAAAATCTATTGACAAATAATAGTGTCAGTGATATTGTAATGTTGTACAAAATAATACACAGAAAAACAAAGCAAAGGCGCTTACCGGTAACGGAAATCTGCCTTTGCTTTTTTTATTATCTTAAAGATATGGGAGGACACAGCAATGAAATTAAAAGACACAGGATTAACTTTTCAGGACATCAAAGACAAAGTAAACAAGTACATGATCGAGACTTATGAACGTTTTGATTTTCTTGCTGAGACAGCAGACGGCATGTATATATACGATGAAAACGGAACACCATATCTTGATTTTTATGCTGGTATTGCAGTAAACAGTGCAGGAAACTGTAACCCGAAAGTTGTAGCTGCTGTCAAAGATCAGGTAGAAGACATCATGCATACCTTTAACTATCCATATACCATTCCACAGGCACTGCTTGCTGAAAAAGTCTGTGAAACGATCGGAATGGACAAGATCTTCTATCAGAACTCCGGTACAGAAGCAAACGAAGCAATGATCAAAATGGCACGTAAATATGGTATTGAAAAATACGGACCGAACCGTTATCATATCGTAACTGCAAAGATGGGATTCCATGGAAGAACTTTCGGTGCCATGTCAGCAACAGGTCAGCCGGCTAACGGATGTCAGGTTGGATTCGGACCAATGACTTATGGATTCTCCTATGCACCGTACAACGATCTGGAGGCATTCAAAGATGCATGTACCGAAAATACGATCGCGATCATGGTCGAACCGGTACAGGGCGAAGGTGGTGTACATCCTGCAACAATGGAATTTATGCAGGGACTTCGTAAATTCTGTGATGAAAACGATATGCTCCTTCTGATCGATGAAGTACAGACAGGATGGTGCAGAACAGGTGCTGTAATGTCTTATATGAATTATGGCATCAAACCGGATATTGTTTCCATGGCTAAAGCACTTGGCGGCGGAATGCCGATCGGTGCAATCTGTGCAACAGCAGAAGTTGCCAAAGCATTTACCGCAGGTTCTCACGGAACAACCTTTGGTGGACATCCGGTAAGCTGTGCAGCAGCACTTGCAGAAGTGAATGAACTTCTTGACAGAGATCTTGCAGGAAATGCAAAGAAAGTCGGCGATTACTTCGCATCCAAACTGGAAAAACTTCCGCATGTAAAAGAAGTAAGACATCAGGGCCTTCTGGTAGGTGTGGAATTTGATGATACCATTGGCGGGGTAGATGTGAAACATGGCTGTCTGGATCGAAAGCTTCTGATCACTGCGATCGGAGCACACATTATCCGTATGATCCCACCGCTTATCGTAACAGAAGAAGAGTGCGATAAAGCAGTTGCTATCATTGAAGATACGATCAAATCTCTGGAAAAATAAATACAGACAAAAGTGACAAGGGCGTCGCGGATCATCAGGGTATGGTTCGCACGCCTTTTTTGTTACAGAATAAAAGTGTGATTAAGAAAAAACGGTAACAAAAATTCGCGTGAGAGGAAATCGATATGAGACATCTGGTTATAACGATTGGCTGTGAATATGGAGCCAAAGGAAATGCCATTGGCAGAAAAATAGCGGAAGACCTCAATATCAAATTTTACAATCGTGATCTTGTCGATGAGATCATTGAAGAGGTCGGAATTCCGAAAGAGATCATGGAAAAAGTAGAGGAGGGCGGAACGATTGCCGGTAAAGGTGCAGAAGGCGATGTACGTGGCTCGTTTTCCAAGTATGCGGATCTGACTGACCGTGCGATCCATGTGCAGAAGCAGATCATACGAAAACTTGCAGAGAAAGAATCCTGCGTGATCATTGGCCGTTCCGCAGATTATATCCTGAAGGATACAAAAGATATTGATCTTTTAAGAGCATTTATTTATGCTCCGGATGAGGTACGTATCCATAATATTATGGAGAGTCACAACCTTTCTGAAAAAGATGCAAAGATCTTATTACTGGAAAAAGATAAAAGATACCATAAACGTCATCTGGCGCTGACAGGCAGCAACCGAGGCGACCGTCATAACCGGGATATTCTTATGAACAGCTCATATCTTGGAATAGAAGGAACTGCAGAATACCTGGAAGAACTGATCAGAAGAAAATTTGGAAGCGAGGAGGAATAAGACTATGGGACAGAAAAAATCAGAATTTGATAAAGTATTCAGTGCATGGGACATTCTTGTAATCGCTTTTGGCGCAATGATTGGCTGGGGCTGGGTTGTATCTTCCGGAACATGGATCGATGCCGGTGGTGTTGTCGGAGCAGCACTTGCCTTTGCAATCGGTGGTGTCATGATCTTCTTTGTTGGTCTTACCTATGCAGAACTTACCGCAGCCATGCCACAGTGTGGTGGTGAGCACGTATTCAGCTATAAGGCAATGGGACCTACCGGTTCCTTTATCTGTACCTGGGCGATCATTCTTGGATATGTAGGAGTTACCTGTTTTGAAGCCTGTGCGTTTCCAACGATCATCACCTATCTGTGGCCGGGATTTCTGAAAGGCTATCTTTATACAGTTGCCGGATTTGATATCTATGCTTCCTGGCTGAGCGTTGCAATTATTATTGCCTTCTTAATCATGATGATCAACATTATGGGAGCAAAAACAGCTGCTGTTCTTCAGACAGTTCTTACATGTATAATCGGTGGTGCAGGAATTCTTCTGATCGTAGCTTCTGTTATAAATGGTAATGTGGATAATCTTCAGGGACAGATGTTTATGGGTGAGACAACTGGTACCATGGCAAAAAATGTACTGAAAGTCGCAGTTATCACACCATTTTTCTTTATTGGTTTTGACGTTATCCCGCAGGCAGCAGAGGAAATCAATGTACCACTCAAAAAGATTGGTAAAATGATGATTCTGTCAGTTGTACTTGCAGTTGTATTTTATTCTTTTGTAATCCTTGCAGTTGGTTATGTTCTGAATCCGGAAGAGATTGCACTTTCGCAGAGTACAACAGGACTGGTAACTGCAGATGCGATGGCAAAAGCCTTTGGAACCTCGGTGATGGCAAAGGTTATCATCGTAGGTGGTATGTGCGGTATTGTTACATCCTGGAACTCCTTTATGATCGGTGGTTCCCGTGCATTGTATTCTATGGCAGAATCTTACATGGTTCCGAAAGTATTTGCAAAACTCCATCCAAAGCACAAAACACCGGTCAATGCACTGATCCTGATAGGTATCCTTACGATGATCGCTCCTTTCGCAGGACGTGTCATGATGGTATGGATCTGCGATGCAGGTAACTTTGGCTGCTGTCTTGCATATTGTATGGTTTCACTCTCTTTCCTGATCCTTCGCAAAAAGGAACCGGATATGCCAAGACCTTATCGTGTACCGGCTTACAAATTTGTAGGTACAATGGCAGTGATCCTTTCCGGCTGTATGGTTCTGGTGTATTGTATCCCGGGTTCCGGCGGAACACTGATCATGCAGGAATGGATGATGGTAGGTGCATGGAGTCTCCTTGGCGTTGTATTTTATGCAGTCTGCAAAGTGAAATACAAAGAAAAATTCGGCAGCCTTATTGAGATCATTTCGGATGAAGATGCAGCATCTCTTATGCCGGAGGCTGATGATAAAGAACTGGATCTGGTTATTGATGCGGCAATTGACCGTGTACTTTCCAGAATGACGGCATAAGATCGGAAATATGGAGTTTTGAATGATATGATATAGTTATATAGAAGAAAAGAGGCTGATTAGTTATGGAAGCATTTGAATTTTTTATTCCACAGAATATTATGGTAGGTGCAGGAACGATGGCAAAACTTCCGGAATGTGCAAAAAAACTGGGTGGTTCCCATGCCATGCTGATTTCCGGCCCTACACTGCGAAAAATGGGAATTGTGGACAAAGCGGCTGATTATCTGAAAGAAGCTGGTATGAAAGTGGATATCTTTACGGATGTAGAGGCCAACCCGTCCGTGACGACTGTTGAAAAGGCTACAGAGGCATTTAAAGAAGCCGGAGCAGATTTTATCGTGGCACTTGGTGGAGGATCTCCGATGGATGTTGCCAAAGCAGTTGGTGTGACAGCAAAATTTGGCGGCAGTATCACAGAGTATGAAGGGGCACATAAAGTACCGGGCAAGATCATTCCGCTGATCGCGATTCCGACTACCGCAGGTACCGGATCAGAGGTGACTGCATTTTCTGTTATTACGGATCATAGCAGGGATTATAAGCTGACAGTATTCAGTTATGAACTTCTTCCATCATATGCAATCCTTGATCCGGAGCTTCTGACATCTGCACCGGCTTCTGTGGCAGCGGCATGTGGAATTGATGCATTTATCCATGCGGAAGAGGCATATGTTTCTACCGCTGCATCACCATTCTCCGATGCCATGGCAGAAAAAGCCATGGAACTGATTGGAAAAAATATTCGCAGATTTGTTGCAAGACGTACAGATCTGGAAGCAGCAGAGGCCATGCTGACAGGGTCACTTTTTGCAGGAATTGCCTTTTCTTTTGCAAGACTTGGAAATGTGCATGCGATGAGTCATCCGGTGAGTGCATTTTTTGATGTAGCACATGGAGTGGCAAATGCAGTGCTGCTCCCGGTGATTGCTGAATATAATGCCCTGGCAGACCATGGAAGATATCTGACAATCTATAATTACATCAGTCCGATTCCGGCATTTGAAGATGAGTTCGAGCCATTGATGCTAGTTGACGCAATACGTGAACTGAATGAAGATATCGGAATTCCGGCAGATCTGACAACAGCTATCCGCCAGGCGGCCAAAGGAAAAGAAGTATCAGAGGATGAGATTGAAAGTAAAATCGATGCGATGGCAGATGATGCCATGAAGAGTGGAAATATTGCTGTAAACCCACGTTCTTCGCGAAAACAGGATATTGTTGCGCTGTATTACAAGGCATTATAAAAGATAAATATGCCGAAGATAAACGTTTTGTAAAAGTAAGACGTACAGATGTAGTCCATATGTGGAAACATCGGTATGTCTTCTTTTATTTACAGAGAATTGCTATACAACTGTCCTGTGACATGCTATACTTTGGAGCAGATAAAACAGCCGAAGATCCGCAGGAGGGATAGGATGAATCTTTTTGAATTATATAATGTACTGAAAGACGGACAGAAGGGAAGAAATAATTTTCTGGTGACCGTGATACAGGGAAATGGGACTGGAAGCAGATATTTCCTGGCGGACGGAGAAGTGAAAGCACAATGCGGCAGCGGAGACATAGAGACAGAACGGCTGCGGGAACTGGTGCAGCCGGGGGAGAGTGGTATTGCAGAAGCAGATGGGAGAAGATTATTTGTGGAATCACTGAAACAGCCGGCACATCTGGTAATCTGTGGAGCGGGACATGTGGCACAGCAGGTGATCCTTCTGGCAGGAAAAGTTGGATTTACGGTGACTGTTCTGGAGGACCGTGTGAGTTTTGCAGGAGAAGCACTACGCGCAGGAGCGGATCAGGTGATCTGTGACAGTTTTGAAAATGCACTGAAGCAGATTCCGGGAAGTGAAGATACGTATTTTCTGATAGTGACCAGAGGGCATCGTTATGATCGGGTATGTCTGGAGGCAATTTTGAAGAAACCCTATGCTTATGTCGGAATGATGGCAAGCAGAGGAAGATCGGCTCTTCTGAAAAAACAGATGGAGGAAGATGGTTTTGACAGAAAGGTTCTGGATGAGATACATACACCGGTAGGACTTGATATCCATGCAGAAACACCGGAGGAAATTGCAGTCTCCATTGTTTCAGAACTGATCAAAGAGAAAAACAGTGTGCGTAAGACGAGTGGTTATGACGCAGAACTGCTGGACTATCTGACTGGTGAGAAGGAGCCGGACACAAAGAAGGCACTTGCGACGATCGTTGCAAGAAGAGGTTCAGCACCCAGAGGCATTGGAACAAAGATGCTGGTCCTTGAAGATGGAAGAATCATAGGAACGATCGGAGGCGGATGCATGGAAAGTGAAGTACAGCATCTCTGTTTGCGAATGCTTCATGAAGAGAGGGCACAGGGGCAGATCTTTACAGTAGATATGACTGCTTCACAGGCAGAAGAGGAAGGACTCGTATGTGGCGGTACGATCCAGGTATTTATGGAAGTAATATGATATCTGAAAATTGTTTCGTGCTGTGCATGCCCATGATTCTGTCTGGTATCAGAAAATAAAAAATACAATTATGGCAGAATGTGTGTTATAATACTGGATATTAAAAAGAAGATGTAATTGCCGGTCGGAAGATACTCGGATTTTCTGTCGGCGTGAACAATGGAGGATGAAGATATGAAGAAAAGAAGCGTTATCGTTGCAATGCTCTGCAGTATGTGTCTGGCAGTCAGCACACCGATTCCTGCAATGGCAGATGCGTCAAAGGTAGTTACACTTGGAGCGGATCTTACTGACGAACAGAAAAATACAATGATGAATTATTTCAAGGCAGATGCGAGCCAGGTGCAGGTTATCAGTGTTACCAACCAGGATGAGCATGATCTGCTTGGCAAATATATCCCAAGTGAACAGATTGGAACGAGAACACTGAGCTGTGCCTATGTAAAACCTACACAGTCCGGCGGCATCAAGGTGCGTACAGCCAATCTGAATTATGTAACATGTAATATGATCGCAACAGCACTTTCTACAGCAGGAGTAACGAACTGTGAAGTTGTTGCCGCATGCCCGTATGAAGTATCCGGTACTGGTGCACTTACCGGTGTCATGAAAGCATACGAGTCTGCAAGTGGACAGGAACTGGATTCTACCAAGAAAGACCTTGCAGCCAAAGAAGTTGTAGTTACAGGTGATGTGGCTCAGCAGGTTGGACAGGATAATGCAACCAATATCATCAACCAGGCAAAGATGCAGATCATTGGTGACAATATTCAGAATGCAGATGAAATCTACAATATTGTATATAATATCGCTGAGCAGAATGGCGTAAGCTTAAGTCAGGATGAAATCGACACGATCGTATCACTGCTTCAGCAGATCGCACAGCAGAATTATGATATTCAGGAAATGAAACAGACTCTTGCAAATATTCAGCAGAATCTGGAACAGAGCAAAGCAGAAGCAGAAGGGCAGCCTACACCAACTCCGATCGAGAGCGACGTTGCTGATGAAGGTACCGGTGAAGATATTACAACGAATGTAGACAGTGGTGCGCTTGGCGGAAATGTCAAAGAGACATCTACAGAGGATCCGGGACTTGCAGAGCAGACAGGTGCAGATACAAACAATGCAGGTGAGAGCAGTGACAGTTCCACAGGAATTCCGGATGCGACAGAAGACGGAACCGTAAATACAGATGGAAGTTCAGATGGAACTACAGAAGACACACCTCAGGAAAGCACAGACAGCAGTACAGATAACAGCAGCAGTGAAGAAATCCCAGCAGCAACAGAGGATGGAAGCACTGAAAATACAGATACTTCTGCAGATGGAACAACAGAAAATGCAGATGGTTCCACAGAAGGAACAGACGAAAACACAGATGCTTCTACAGAAGATACTCTGAATACAGAAACACTGACAGAAGAAGGCAAAGCAAAATTTGAGCAGGCACAGCAGTTCTGTAAGGGAGAATATGAGGGAGATCTTGCTGTACTTCAGAGCGTTGTATCGAATGTGACAGAACTTCCGGTAACACTTGATCAGGATGTGGCTTCCAAACTCAGCAAAAAAGTTCTGGAAACCTATATCAAAGTATTAAATGATGCAGGGGCTTCTTATGTACCGGCAGACACAGACAAATATTTCTCAGCTGAGCTGAACGTACTGGATAAAGAGATGAAGACAGTCTTCAGTATTGATACAGAAATTGCAGATGATGATCTGCTTGTAAATGTAGATGCTGAAGTAAGACAGAAACTGTATGATGATACAATGAAGTTCTTTGCAAACCTTTATGGAGAAACTACATCTGAAGATTCTTCCACAGATACCGCAGAAGCCGGAACTGACGAAAATACAGAAGCATATTCTGAAGATGGAACTACAGAAGAAACTTACTAAAGATAAAAAACAGCGATGCAAGATGAGGATGTCTCCTTTGGGGAGGCATCCTTTTTGTTCCTTTAGAGGAAACTGTGCTGTGAAGAGATTGTGAAAAGCTGGAAATCCATATCTTTCTGTGCTAAAATAAAAAGAGTTTTTTATCTCAGATATAACTTTGAAAACCAAAAGAGAAGGATCCGAAAGGAGAAAAACTATGAGTCTTGCAGTGGTTACACTGAAAAAGGGAGAGGGCCGTCTTCTGAAATCAGGCGGAATGTGGATATTTGATAATGAAATTGCAACGATCATGGGCAGTTTTGTAAATGGAGATATTGTATTGATTCATGACTTTGACGGATATCCGCTGGGAAAAGGATTTATCAATACGAATTCTAAGATTACAGTCAGATTGCTGACAAGAGATGAAAATCAGAAAATTGATGAAGAATTTCTTGAGAAACGAGTGCGCGATGCATGGGAGTACAGAAAAAAAGTAACAGATACATCCAGCTGCCGCCTGATCTTCGGAGAGGCAGATTTTTTGCCGGGACTTGTTGTAGACAAATTTGAAGATGTTCTGGTCGTACAGTCACTGGCACTGGGAATTGACCGTCTGAAGAATACGATTCTGGAACTGCTCAAAAAAGTTCTGGCAGAAGACGGAATCCAGATTCGCGGTATTTATGAAAGAAGTGATGCAAAGGTCCGCAAACAGGAAGGAATGGAACTGTATAAAGGCTTTATCGGACCGGAATTTCCTACACTGGTTGAAATTGTGGAAAATGGTGTAAAATATCAGGTAGATGTCAAAGACGGACAGAAAACAGGATTTTTCCTTGATCAGAAATACAATCGTCTTGCAATCCAGAAACTCTGCAAAGATGCAAGAGTGCTGGACTGTTTCACACATACAGGTTCTTTTGCCCTGAATGCGGGAATCGCCGGAGCGAAAGAAGTTACAGGTGTGGATGCATCGCAGCTTGCTGTGGATCAGGCAACAGAAAATGCAAAATTAAACGGGCTGGATGACAAAGTAAAATTTATTTGCGAAGATGTATTTGAACTGCTCCCGAAACTGGAAGAAGAGGGAGAAAAATATGACGTGGTGATTCTGGATCCACCGGCATTTACCAAATCACGTAGTTCTGTCAAAAATGCAGTCAAGGGATACCGGGAAATCAATCTTCGCGGACTGAAACTGGTAAAGGACGGAGGATTCCTTGCGACCTGTTCCTGTTCCCATTTTATGGAATATGAATTGTTTACCAAAACAATCGGTCAGGCTGCCAGAAGCGCACATAAGAGACTGCGCCAGGTGGAATACAGAACACAGGCACCGGATCACCCGATTCTGTGGGCAAACTCTTCCAATGTGCCGGAATCATATTATCTTAAGTTCTTTATCTTCCAGGTTGTTGAGGAAAAATAGCATTTTAATGCAAATTCACGATCCTGCGCAAACTGTGCCGTATTATATAGAATCAGTACGTCTGTCGGACAAAACGTATCAAGGATTGCCTGACAACCGATATTAAGCTGTCTGAGATCTACAACAATTACTTTCTCATAATCCTCTGCCAGAAACGGAATCATGCAGTTTGCAAAGGAATCTTTGATCACAAGAAGCGTTTTTCCATTTTTCTCACCTCCGGTAATCTCGATAATTGCCTGATTGCCACCTGTAAAATAACTATACTCGTCACTGGTTTTCAGATAGGATGGAGCAAAAAGCGTTGTAAGCTTCGTCTCTCCCATATTATAAACAACGTCAAGGTCCATCTTGGGCTCATAT
>OIXA01005377.1_pt1 | contig 11440 bp, 9 predicted proteins | sample 1587721 | NCBI WGS metagenome assembly OIXA01 (sample SAMEA3888900, study PRJEB22519) | human gut metagenome | biome: human gut; feature: human-associated habitat; material: faeces | place: Denmark | collected 2013 | reverse complement strand
GGTTGCCCATATGTCTTACAACAAATTGGTATTGGTTTTACAGCCTTTATATGTTCAATATGAATGTTGTATTTTTGTTCCAAAAACGCTATATGCTCCTTAGTCGCACGGAACTCGATACCAGTATCAAAAAAAGCATACGTTATTTTATCCGCATCATCAAACTTTTGACATAAATCAACCAATATATCACTATCACTTCCTCCACTTACTGAACAAAGAATTTTGTCATATTGCTTCAACTTTGCATGAGTAATTACAATGGAATCTGTAATAAGTTGACTATTTTCCGGAGCATTTTTTATTATTTCAAATAGTTCCATATTCATCCTAGTTTCTACTGTTTATTCTAAAATCATGTATTAGTCTCCCGAATTAAATTCCACAAGTTTCTCCCAGTCAATACTACCATCATCCTTGCAGAAGCTATTAGAAAATTCTCTAACCAGCCTATTCGCTGCCCTGTTATAACTTTCCTTATAATCAGCAACATATTTTTCCGGCATAGTTCCCATATATCCAATAATCTTTATGTAAAATTCCTCATCACCTGTCAGTTCAGCCCAGAACCGTTTTCCTGCTAGTTCCTGATACATTTTTGGTTTTCCTCTACCAGAATCTTTCTTCTTCCCATAGCAATAACCGATATAAGCTTCATATTTTGCCTTTGCCTGCTGAGCCAATTTAGAAGCCGCAAGCGCATCCACCACCTCTTTCGTCTTCTCAAAATTCTCCCTTACATTCCGTCCGGACAAAAGAAAAGAGCCCCCTTTGGGATAAAGCCGATCTTTCAAAAACAACTGCGCCTCGCTCCCTTTCCCTTTAAAAGTCGCTTGACGGGTATCCGGTGTCAAGTAAACTTCCAAATCATCACCGGGTGAAAGGTAAAGAATGTTACGACTGATATTGAAATACATCGGTTGCTCCAACACAAAAGTCGTATCAAAATAACCGGAAGCATCCGTTTTGATTATCCTGTTCAAACTCGTACCAAAATCTCCCGTCACTCCCGTGTACTCCATAATCACTTCTTGTGTACCCATATCCGCCATCTGTCCTTTCAAATGAATCGTGTTCATTTTCGGAGAATGGCAACCAATAATCGTTGTTACAAGTAAAATAACTAATGTTATAATCTTCATATTCACTATTTAATAAATGGTTCACCTTGTATTTTTACAATATTTGATACCAACGTACTCAAATCCCCATGTCCCAGTTCATATTCAACCTCCATATAATTCCCGTCTCCCTCGTCAATCCGGGTTACATACCCGTCAGAATTCAACACATAGTCCACTTCCCGGACAACCCCATGATCCTCCGTCTTGACTTTCAACCGATCACTCCCTGAATAAATGAAAGTTTTGGTAAAGACAACCTGTCCATCTATTGTTGTTTCTTTGATCCCAGTCAATTGATTTCCATCATAACTATATTCCACGTGAGAACGAGGCTCCCAATTTGAGATATACGTGGCGTATTCACCGCCCGTAAGCCGATCGCCATTATAAGTATATACCATACGCATTAACGGATCATCCGTCTTCGAATCACCGATACGACGCCATTTCATAATCTTACGATCCATCCTTAAAGTATCATCATACTCGAACAAATAACTCTCCGAATACTTGAGAACGTATTGTAAATCCTCTTTTGCATAATGATAAATGACCTCCTGATTCGTCTTTCTTTGTATCTGGAAAATAACCTGATATTTCATCGGAATAGTACTTCCCGGCTCCAACTGATCAATCTCTTCCTGACTGATAGACGGAACCAACATAAGAACTTGAGAACTATTCAACCTCCCGATAGTATCTTGATTATGATCTGTAATAAATCCTAAATCCAGACTATTATCAATATAGTTCAGAGTAATTTTAAAATCTCCCCACAAAGCATTATGCCCCTTGATCTCTTTGGCCCGGTATTTATTCAATTGCACCAAAGGTTCAACATCATCATTATCATGGCAAGACATTATACTCATGCTTAATAACGACAATAATATGATATTCATTAATATTTTCATATTCATCAATTTAACGCGTGTGATAACAAGTTGTTTTCAATATCCGTCCGAAAGGACCATATTCCCGATGATAGGCCTTATCTTGAATCAAGTCACCAGTTCCCAAGGATAAGATTGGAACAACAATTACCTTTCCCTCCCGGGTCGTTTCGTTATAAGTCATAACCAACATCATGTGATTACTAGCTCCCAGATCCGTCAATTCGCCCGATTTATCGGTATTCGGAATTTCCAGTTTTCCCTCACAGTACTCAACCACTTGGATTCCCGTAATCTTTTCTCCCGGATTTACCTCATATTTAGGTAATGCCTGGGGATGTGACGCCGTTAGCAAAACAGCATATACTTTGTCATCCGTTGCATAATACATGACTTCTTCCATAGCCTGTGACTGAAACTTGTGAGCTTTCTCTATATCCGGACATCCATCCAGAATATAACATCCCGTAATCACATCCGGACGGTTCTTATCATCTGCATTCATATTAAATGTCCATATTTCATGCAAACCGGTACCACTATCTTTCAATACGGCATACATTGTAACATTCGGACCATAACCTATATATATGCACTCTTTATTTCCCAACTGATTCGGGTCCTGTTTGCCATCTGCAGAAGTATTTCGGAATATATGCAAATTGTCTTCCGAACGGAAATGCGGGAAGGCAAGAAAACGACGGTGTTTCTGATCATACGCAATCCCGAAAAGATCTCCTTCTCCCGGATACGGATTGTAAGGTCTGTACAAATAATGCGTGACATAATAATCGTCTGTCAAATCCTCTAATAACATTCCCACCCCGTAAGTTGTCGCCTCCTCGTATTGAGTTCTCTTATGGATATGCCCGTTTACAGCAATCACATCGTAAGGACCACGGGCACAATTATTCAAGCCTCCCACAACAAATTCCCCGTCAAAAGCTTTGATAAACATATCGTTATTTCTCCGGATCACGGTAAAATTATCCAGCGGGGAAAGGTCCTCGACAGAATGTTCCGTTGCGATACTTGTTTCAAGATACCCGGCAACAACAGATTTCATATCCGTGACAAGCTCGCCAATCTTCGTTCCGTTATTGATACTATAGATATTCTCAAAAACACGATCATCCTCATGTTTACTATAATTCCGGTTAAAGTTCTTCCCGATAATCAAATGCAGATCGGAAGTTTGTTCATCTTTGGTATCAGCTACTAATAAGCCGGCCTCGTATTGCCCTGTAACATACAGGTAATAACGCTTGGTTACCGTCAATTCATTCTCCGTATCCGTAACCGTGTACAATAAAGAATAAGCCTCCCGATTCATCGGCACGTTGATCACCGTGTCCAATATCATCGTATTTCCCAACGTTTCATGTTGCCCGTGCCCCTGAAGTTTCCATTCGAACGATAACGCGGCATCATCCATTCCCTCTTTATAAGCTAATGTCTTTATTTTCAAACGTCCTCCCTGGCTCACGTATAGTTCCATAGACGTCGAGAAATCATTAATCTGGATTGGTTTCAAAAACTCGACATTCTTGGATGATTCGTCATCAAAGCAAGAGCCAAGCAAGAAACAAATCATCACCAGTCCTAAAAATATTTTTGTTTTCATCTGTTCATCTTTTATTAAACAATTCCATTAAACACGCCACCCATTACCACGGGGCAGGAACAACGATCTCTTTACCAGCGTAATCCCCATCATCATGTTTCATCGGCCCGGTTGTCGAGTGTTTATTATATTCGGCTAATTCCAAACGAATCATTTGCTGAATATTCGACATTTCGTAATACGACATATCATACTTATCCGGATCCGGGTTAGGTATCGGAGAAAATAAATCCCAATAAGGTAAAGAAGTACGTCCTAATTTCTCCATGATAAACTTCCACCAGCCTGTCGAATAAGGTCCGAAAAAGTATTCTAACTGAGACCAGTTATAGGGTTTAATAATCTGAGCGGTAAACGTGAAATTACATGCCGGATAAACCAAATCCAATTCTTTAAAATCTTCATTCTCCACAATCTGTACCCGAAGTCGCACAACCTTATGTTCCAACTCCTGCACACTATTCACAACCACCGGAACAAATCCTGATTCCGATCCGGCACTTATAGTTCCCTCCAGTAATTCATACATATCTCCCGTTGCAGTCGTTGAATCTGCAACAACTACCACCTTCACTTTTCGATCGTAATCTTCCAAATCTCCGGTAAGCAAAATAGGCAATAGTACCGTATCGACATCTTTCCAAGGATTTTCAGCGAAGGTATAAGAAAACTCCTTCCCGTTAAAATAAACACCCGGACGTCCACGGTATCCCATCGGTTCATCTTTCTCGCATCCACCGAGAAAAACAGAAAGGAATATAACCAGACTATATAATATACTCTTTTTCATAATTCATCATTTTTAATAAGTTTCTCGACCTCCAAACTCAACCTCCGTCTTCGGTAACGGCATCACGTACGTGTTGTCGTTCATAACAACCGTAGATCCCTGAATATTGGTCACACCTCTTCTCTTGTAATAGAAAAACATTTGCCCTTCCAACAACATCTCTTTACGCCACTCTTTCAATATTTCCTGCTGAACTACACTCTGAGACAAATCATTTCCTAATTTGCGTTGAATTCCTCTTTTCTCCCGCACGATATTCAAATAATTAATTGCTTTCTGTCGATCGGTAACACTTCCCGTCTCGTTCAAGCACTCTGCTGCCATATAATAAACCTCCGCTTTCCGGATCAAAGGAAGACGATTGGCATAAGTAGATTTATCCACCTGTTTCAACTTCAGAAAAGCATATTGAGTACCTAATTTATCATACAACCACAAATAGCGATAATCACCTGCACCCGTGTTGTCACCCAGTTCAAACAAATCTTTACCCGTCTGTGCCGCATGAAACAGGAATTGGGGATTCGTTCTCGTAATATCTACTTTAGCCTCGAAACTCAACTCCGTGATCTTCGAGAATTGGTACACGTTCAATCCGAAAAGATATTCGGAAGAAAACGTAAAATCACGCAACTGCAAATCATTCGTTTCCAATCTATTCTTATCTACCCACGGGAATTGCAGCTCCATTGCAATCAACTCTTCGGCATATTTCAACGCCATATCCTTATTCCCCTGCCATATAGCAACCCGGGCCCGTGTTGCCAATAAAGCATAATAGTTAAACGTTAACCGGGAAGTTGCCACCTCACGAGGCAAAAACTTATCGGCCTCTGCCAAATCAGCCTCGATATAGGCTAAAACATCTTTTACTGTAGATTGTTTTGTTATCTCTTTATTATAATCCGTCACGTAAGGAATCGACAAACGACTTAATATCTCCGGACGTTCCTTTAAATCACCCCAACCGAACAAGCGCAACAAATCAAAATGCAGAAAAGCACGTAACCCCAAACATTCTCCCTTAATCCGAGCGTACACAGGTGGGGTTACACAGGAACTCGTTTCCAAGTTTTTCAAAATATTATTCACATTGGCAATTGCATTATAAGCTGCACTCCAAATGCCATCAATCCGTGTCAACACGGCATCCATATCATAACGATACTGGGTACAATCGAAATAATTGTTTGTCAGCGGATCAATCTCGTATTGTTGAGCCACCGCCTCTATAAAACCGTAGCTCATCTCTTTTCCATATAAACGGGTATCCGTCATCAGGATATACACACCCGTTATAGCGTCTTCAAAACCTTGTTCCGTCTCGAACAACACGTCACCCTTTATTTCAGATTTGGGTTCCACGTCCAACCAATTAGAGCAAGATATGGTTCCGAATGATAATAAGCTCATCCAAATTATCAAACAGTATGTATTTATTCTAGCGCTCATATTTTTATATTTTATTCATTCAATCTATAACAGGATCTAAAAAGTCATCTGCAACGAAAAATTATAATTTCTTGCAAAAGGATAAGACAATCCCCGTTCTGTCTTAATCGTGGATAACTTAGCCACATCGTTCATATAGAACGCCACACTCAAACGCTCCATACCCATTTTCTTCACGAAAGCATGACGGAAGAAATCATACGAGAAATTGATAGAAGATATATTCAACTCATTCTTCTTTTGAACAAAACGAGAGGTTGCATAAGTCTTCTCGTCAACCTTATAGGCCTGTTTCTCCGGGTCCCACACCTGTTTCAACGACCGGAAACGTACCTTATCCCCCGGTTTCTGCCATCTTCCCTCCAATACCCGTTTATCCACGGCATAGCTCATATTTACATTCTCTACCCGATCCACCAAAGTCTCGTTATACATTTTAGCTCCCAATTCGTACATGCACATCACGTTCAATCCAAATCCTTTATATCCGAGATTTATCCCGAAACTCCCGCGCAATTTAGGCAAGTTATCTCCACACACGACCATATCTTCCGCCCGGTATTCATACGTGGATACTCCATCTTTTGTCAAATAAATCTCACGCCCGGTTGCCGGATCTATCCCTAACGAGCGAACAGCCCAAATAGCGTTCATGGAAACTCCGTCGTAATATTTGGTGACCAATTTACTATCACTTTCCGCCATCTCATCCATCTTCTCGTTATAGGCCTTCATGGAATCGGAAATCTTGACAACCCGATTCTTATTGTGTGCCGCACGTAAGGAAAGCGTTAAGAATGTCCTGTCTTGAGGACGCGACAACACCATGTAACTCATACTTAGCTCAATACCCGTATTCCTTACTTTCCCCACATTCTCTTGTACCGTTGTGAATCCGGTATCCCAGTGACCGGATGAACAGTATCTTTTTTGCCCGTCAGTATGCAGAGGATACAAAACCACAGGGTGCGGAATCGACAACTCGTAATATTGGTGTGAATGCCGTGTTCAACTATTCATACGATGATCGGTTACTTTTTGATGCCACGTTCAGAACAAATGCGTCCAGCCAGTTTGGAGCAAATCAACGTTGGGGTAACTTCTGGAGTTTAGGTGCCGGATGGAATATGCACAATGAAAAATGGTTGAGAAGTAAAGAATGGTTTTCACGGTTGAAACTGAGAGCATCAGTCGGAAGTACGGGATCACAGGGAAATAATGCCTATCAGTCTTTGGCTACTTATAATTATAGCGAGAAAAACTATGAGAATAAGTTGGGAGCCTATTTGATGGGTATGGAGAATAAGGATTTGAAGTGGCAGAAGAAGATGGATTACAACGTGGGTATGGATATGTCAGTAAAAAATAATTTCAATCTCGTGTTTGATTATTATCAGAGTACGACGGAAAACTTGTTGGTTGCCTTCACCTTACCCCCATCTACCCCTCTGCCTTGTAAATATTCTCTTCGTAAGTCGTTTCATCCAAACTGTAACTCAAAAAACCGAACAAATAATGTAGTTCTTTCACTTGACGGGAAAAATTCAAACTGAAATCGTAGTTCATCGTTTGACTCTCTCCCTCGTTAATCTGGTAAGAACCTTTCTTCTGTAATTCTTGCTCTGAATTAAATTTCAAATGATTAGCGGGATAAAACTGATCCGACCGGCTGAATTTACGATTAAAACCAATCCTCACTTTCGCCTTAAAGCCTTGTAAAATATCATATTCACCCTCGAAATTATCGGTAACCTCCGTATATTTATCTTTCAGACTCGTATTCAACGTGGCGTTATAAAGCGGATTCCCGTAAAAGGCCTCTTCATCTCCGGCATTTTTAGCAATCTGCCCGTATTCATCCACCGGACTCCAATAAGGATTCAGTTTAGAATATTCTGCAAACGAACCATAAGGAGAGTCATTACTCTTGTTCATGTTCACAGACAACTCATTCCTAAACTTAAATTTGTTATTCCGATAAGAGGCAAACACAGAACCGGCCACATTCGTCCGATCGGAGCCTTTCATGACACCCACGACATCATTGTACGAAACGTTCGCCACGAGCTGAATGTTCTTATCTCCCAATTCGATCATCAACGAATGTTTGTGACCGACACCATTTCTCAATGGTTTGGCTAACCAATCCGTATCTACCCCGGCTTTCACTTTTGAGAGACGTTCCATGTATAATTTTTCCAACCGGAGAATATCGTCCACGTTCTCCCGGCTCGAAGGAGTGTACATCCCGTAAATTCTCTCCGCTTCTAACTTTTCCTCTGCATTACACAAATTATAAGAAGACAAATCCGGAGCCTGAACATCCACACTTCCGGAATAACTTACCCGGAGATTCTTGGAAACATTCCTTTTCGTCTCGATAACCACAACCCCGTTGGCTGCCTTCGAACCATATATCGCTTTTGCCGCAGCATCTTTCAATATTGTCACCGACTCAACACGATTAATATCCAAATCGAAGATTTTCACCGCACTCGCCTCAAAGCCATCCAATATAAAAAGAGGAATATTCGGATTGTTCTCGTAATTACCCCGCAAATCCAAATCACTATTGTCACCCATCGTGATCACGGAAGTTCCCCGCAATTGCATATCCGGAATCCGGTTAGGATCCGAACCAAATTCAAGGCTCTCGAAAATCATCAACCCGGGTTCCATGCTTTTCAAGCTCTGGAATACATTCTGATTCCCCACCTTCAACAATTCATCCCCCTTAATCGTCGTTGCCGATCCCGTGAAACTACTGGCCTTGCGGGTAAACATTCCCGTCACCACGACCTCTTCCACCTCCGTCACGTCATCTTCCAACACAATATTAATCACGTTATTTCCCGTATACTTCACCTCTCGGGATTTCATTCCCACGAAAGTAAAAATCAACACGGGCTCCTGCACATCCGGGATCGTGATGCTATAACGTCCGTTCTGGTCGGTAACCACACCCATTGTCGTGTGTTTCAATAAAATCGTTACCCCCGGCAACGGCAGACTATCCTTGTCTACAACCCGTCCCGTAATCGTGACCTTTTTCACTTCCTGCACCGGAGCATCTGCCCGCTTGATCACGATAACATCTTGTTGCACGACATACGTCAAGCCCGTTCCTTTCAAGCAAATATCCAACGCCTCATAGACATCCTTGTCCTTCACCTCCACGCTCACTTTCCCCGCCTTCAACAAATCATTCGCATTGTAAGCGAATACAAACCCGGATCGTTTTTCAAGTTCCCAGATGACATCTTTCATCAAAGCATCTTTCATCGAAAAGCTAATCTTAGGTCCCGGCAATAAAACATTATTGCTCGCGTGTCCCCATTGGGGAAGAAATAGGGCCACTTGTATTACAAGCAACACATACCTCATTTTTATTCCCCATTTATAGGGGAATCCATGATTTTTTTTCATAACTTTGAGTGTTTATTTATTTAACTTTATAGTACTTTTACCACAAAGTACTTAGTCAAGCGGGAGATGTACCACCATCTTCCGTTTTATTTTCTCTTTCTAATCCATATTTTTCTACCGTGAATACTCGTTTCAATTGTACCCGTCGCCTCGAATACTTTCAATAAAGGTTCTATCGTTGCATGGCGACTAAAATTACACCCGAAAGGGTAATCTTTCACCTCCTCGTCCTCGTACACCACGTCAACATCATACCAACGGGATATAATTTTCATCACCTCTTTCAAAGGTTTCTCCTTAAAACGTAAACGCCCTTCTTTCCAAGCCATCGCATACGACACATCCACCTCGCTCACCAGCATGGAATGATCTCCCCGGTTGAGAGCCGACTGTTCCCCGGGATGAAGAACCACGCTTTCCCCGCTGACTTCCGAAGAAATCTTCACGGAGCCCCGAACTAGCGTCGTGCGTATAACAGAATCCTCCGCATAAGCGGAAACATTAAACTCCGTTCCCAAAACTTTTATTGCCATTTGGGAAGTCTTCACGATAAAAGGAGCATCCTCATTATGAACAACCTGAAAATAGGCTTCCCCTTCCAACTCCACCACCCGTTCCCCCTTCCCGAACTTTGTCGGGAAACGCAATTTTGAATCTGCATTCATGTAGACCTCCGTCCCGTCAGACAAAGTCAAAGAAAACTCTCCCCCACGAGGAATAACCAGCTCATGGTATACCGACTTCTCTTGCTTATCATCAACACCACGCTCGTAACTGATATGTTCTTTCAGAACGTTAATCTTGGTTCCATCCGATTCTTTCAGTGTCTTTTCTTGCTGCTGTTCCAACACCACGGGCAAACCGTCTGCTAATATAAGAATTGCCTTACTCGTTCCGGAAGTAATTGTTTGCACCATTTCCACCTTATCTTTACGGGAATAATACACTTGGTGTAATAAAACGGCAATAGCCAGAGGTAAGACAAACATCGCCACGTAACGCATCCAATAAATCCGACGGTGACGTCCCCCCAGCCGGGATTCCCGTTTAAGTTCCAAAGCTTTCCACCCCTCCTCCACGTTAATGGAACGAGTTGCTTTCCCTTTTTCAATCTGATAAGACTCCGATGTTACCCGTTCAAACCACGTGCGGTTCTTTTCTGACGAAGAAAGCCAATCGGACAGATACTTTTGTTCTTCATCCGTCAAATTGTTGGCAAGATACTTCCCCACCAAAATCGCAACACCAAACTTCGCTTTATCCATACTACTTGTATTGAATATTTATCAATTCTTTCAATCTTACAACACAAGAAATGGTAGATCGGGTATGTTACATTTAATCATTTAACATTTATTAATCAAATAAACAGATATAAGAAAAATATATCCAACAGGTAATAATAATCTTTCATACTCTCTTTCAATCTCTTGTACGCCTCTTTCTTATAGGCATGCACAGCATTCTCGGACACGCCCATTTTTTGAGCAATATCTGCATTCTTCAATCCTTCCAAGGCGTAATTGATCACGTTCCGCATCTGTGGCGGCAAATGCTCAATCGCCCGGTAAAATACACGATATGCCTCTTCCTCCATGACTTGATTATGAAAAAATTCATCCGAGTCTATGGCAATATCCTCCGTCACCGGCAAATCCTCACGCTTATTCCGAAGTAAATTCAAACAATCATGGCGAACCACCACGTAAAGAAAAGATTTTATCTTATAGTAATTATCAAAATCCATGTGCCTGTCCCAATATTTCAAAAAAGCCTCCTGAACCACGTCCGCCGCCGCTTCCCGCTCTCCAAGGAAACGTTCTGCAAACAGACACAAAGCCGTATAGAACTCATCGAATAATACTCGAAAAGCACCTTCATCTCCCTTCTGCAAATTATCCAGGAAAGCGCCCGGATCCTCTTTCATATTCTCCATACAGCACATAGTAATCTAATAATCACCACAAAAATAAGAATTTAATCTGGAAAATAATCAACTATATTCACCTTTAAGTCTATCGTTTACAAAACAAAAATTCCCGATTTGACCAAAATCAAACCGGGAACCTTGCATTGAGTAGAAAAATTATTTCCGATTCATATTCTCTAACTCCATATTAAAAGCCCAAGA
>OIXA01005375.1_pt1 | contig 11445 bp, 9 predicted proteins | sample 1587721 | NCBI WGS metagenome assembly OIXA01 (sample SAMEA3888900, study PRJEB22519) | human gut metagenome | biome: human gut; feature: human-associated habitat; material: faeces | place: Denmark | collected 2013 | reverse complement strand
GTTTTGGCCGTAGTTGATGGCAAAGCTTCCGATGCCGCCCGCGCCGACCGCACCGGCCATCGTCGTCAGGCCGATGAGGCTGATGGCCGTCACCGTCGTCACACGAATCAGCTCCGGCACGGCTTCGTGCAGATACACGCGAAAGATCAGCCCCAGCGTACCCGAGCCCATGCTGCGCGCGGCCTCGACCTTGCCCTCGTTCACACCGGCCAGCGCAACCTCGACCTGGCGCGTGTAAAACGGCACCGTGCCGAACACCAGCGGCAAAATCGCGCCCTTCACGCCGATAGCCGAGCCGACTACCGCGCGCGTCAGCGGGATGAGGAAAATCAGCAGGATGATAAACGGAATCGAGCGGAACACGTTGATGACGATGTTCACGACCTGATAGACGAGCAGATTCTCGCGCACACCGCCCTTGCGCGTCACCACCAGCAGCACGCCGAAGAACAGGCCGACGACAAACGCGATGATGCCCGCCTTGGCGAACATCTCAAACGTCGCCGCGAAGCTGGTGAAGAAACGATCTCTGTATGCGTACAGATTCGGCGCAATCTGCTCAATCAGCTGCTCAAATGCTTCCATCGGCGATGACCTCCGTATACACATGGTTTTCATTCAGATAGTTCAGCGCGGCGGCCACCTGCTTTTCCTCGCCGCCGAGCAGGGCGATCATGCCGCCCAGCGGGTTATCCTCGATGACCTCGACATTGGCCAGCACGATGTTGATATCCACGCCGAAATCGCGGGAGACGGTGGAAATCACGTGTTCGCCGACGCAGTCCTTGTGGAACGTCAGGCGCACAAGCTTCTGATTCGCGGTGGGACGCACGAGCGTGCTCCCCTCTTCCATCAGCTTATCCACCTTGCTCAGCGCGGACGCGGAGGCGACGAACCGACGGGTAATCGCCGCGCGCGGGTGCGCGAAGACGTCGTATACGTCGCCCTCCTCGACGACACGCCCGTTCTCCATCACCGCCACGCGCCGGCAGATGGATTTGATGACCGCCATCTCGTGCGTGATGAGCACGATGGTCAGCCCGAGCTTGCGGTTCAAATCGCGGAGCAGGTTCAAAATGGCCTCCGTCGCATCCGGGTCGAGGGCGCTGGTCGCCTCGTCGGAGAGCAGCACCCGCGGCTTGTTCGCCAGCGCGCGGGCGATGGCGACGCGCTGCTTCTGCCCGCCGGAAAGCTGGGCGGGGTAGAGCGCGGCGCGCTTGGCGAGTCCCACGCGGCTGAGTTCGGTCAGGGCGCGGTTGCGGGCTTCGGCCTTGTTGCAGCCCATGACCTTGCGCAGGGCGATGGAGACGTTCTCCTCGGCGGTGAGGTGATCGAACAGGTTGAAGTCCTGAAAGATCATGCCGACCTGCTGCCGCAGGGCGCACAGTTCCCTTGTGTCGCGGGCGTTGACCTTCTTCCCCTCAAGCCAGATGTCGCCGGAGTCCGGGGGCAGGAGGTAGTTGAGGCACTGGAGGAACGTGCTTTTGCCGGCACCGGAAGGGCCGATGACCACTTTCACGTCGCCTTTGTGCACATCGAGGGACACGTCGTTGAGGATCGTTTTGCCGCCGAGTTTCTTGACGATGTTGGTGGCGCGCAGGATAGGGGTGGTGTTCATGGTGACGTGCCTCACATGGAGCCGCTGACGGCGTAACCGGGAATATGGACCTTGCGTTCCAGCACGCGGAGGATGTGCACGCCCACAAGGGTGATGCCGAAGTACAACAGGCCTGCCGTGATGTAGAGCGGCAGGTGCTCGTAGGTCCGCGAGGCCACGAAGTGGGTGCGGGCCATGATTTCCGGGGTCCCGAGGACGAAGCACAGGGCCGAGTCCTTGAGCAGGATGGAAAATTCGTTGGACCAGCCGGGGATGGACAGGCGCAGGGCCTGCGGAAGGACGATATGCCGGATGGCCTGCCCGTCGTTCATGCCGAGGGCGCGGGCCGCGCGGAACTGGCCCACCGGGAGCGTCTCGATGGATCCGCGGAAAATCTGGGACTGGTAGGCCGCGCTCGCCATGCCGAGGACGAGGCAGGACGCCGTGATGGTGGACAGGTTCAGGCCGATGACCTCGAACAGCCCGAAATAGAAGAGGAACAGCAGGAGCAGGATGGGCATTCCCCGGAAAAACCACACATAGACGCCGATGAGGCGGCGGATGAACGAAGGGCCGTACACCTGCAGCACGGCGAGGGGAAGGCCGATGCAGAACCCGAGCGCCAGAGATCCGATGACGGTGATGAGGGTTACGACGCTGCCCTGAAGGATGTAGGGCAACGCGTTGAGAATAACCGGGATTTTGTCCACTATTTCCAGCATCTCGACTCACGGAATGGGGGTTGAGGGTCAAAGCGTTCCCAAATGGGAATGCCTGAACGCCGAACGCATGTCCGGCGCGCCGCAACACGGCGTGGATTCCGCCGAAAACGGTGTTTTCCGGCTGAATGGATTTTGAAGCGTAGCGCCTTTCAAAGGAAACACGCTCTGCGCAGGGCCCGTAGAAGGGCTTGCGCGCCCGGAACCGGAGGGTCTGGGCGGATGCCGAAGACCGCGCCCGCTCCGCGAAAAGCGTTCTAACATACGCCAGTCTTCCCGAAGAGGGAAGCCCTGACAACAAGGCGGCGACGGCGGAGAGAGGCCGCGTCGCCGGTCTTGCGTAAGCGCGTCGAAAACGCCGGGGGCCGTGCGGCCCCCGGCGTGAGCGTCATTACTTGTTGCCGAGGTACTTGGCCTGGAGTTCCTTCCAGTAGGGATCGGCCTTGAGGAGCTTGTAGCCTTCGTTGACGAGCTTCATGGTTTCGGCGTCGTCCTTGCGGATGGCCACGCCGAACTCGTCGGAACCGAACACGCCCACTTCCTGCACGGGCTTGCCCTTGCGCATGGCGTCTTCGGCGGGGGCGGCGTCAAGGCGCTGCTGCCCGAAAATCTGCAGCGTGTAGCCGATGCCGCCGGAGAAGACGCCCGCGTAGACGATCGGAAGCCAGGCGCTGGTAACTGCAGCGAGACTCGGCTTTTCCAGAAGCAGCATCGGAAGGATGGAAAGCGCCGAGGCGGTGAAAAACTGGACGCAGGAGAGACGCACGCCGTCCAAGTCATGGCAGGTGCGGTCAATAAAGAGAATGTGGCACGCAAAGAAGATGGCGCACAGAAGCGTCAGCCAATCGCCGTAGTTGACCCCGGTAAGACCCTCGCCGCCGGCGCACAGAAGATAAAGACCCGTAAGCGCCAGAACCGCACAGACCCAGTTCATGAGCTTGACACGCAGCTTCACGAAAAGCCCCAGGAACGGAACGAGGATGATGTACATCGTCGTGATGAAGCCGGACTTTCCGACCGTGGTGTGGATGATGCCATACTGCTGGATGATGCTTGCCGTGCACAGCAGCGCGCCGCAGATCACGCCGCACAGCAGCTGCCGCTTTGCCGCTTTTCCTGCCGGGCGAACGGAGATTCCCTTTTTGTCGCGCAGCGCAATAACGGGCAGAAGAACCAGACCGGAAAGAAAATATCGGGTTGCCTGCATGGTAAAAGGTCCGACATAGTTCATGCCCTCGCTCTGGGCGACGAACGCTGCGCCCCAGACCATGGCGCAGAGCAGAAGCATGAGGCTGCCGCGGGTTTGCTGTTTCATGGAATCGTCTCCTTGCGTGAAAAAATCTGCACAATAACGGCATAATTATACAAACTTCGATTCCCAAAAGCAAGCGCGCGGGCAAAAAACCGGCAGGTGGTTGTGAAGGCGTGCAAAATGTGGTAGACTATTTGTTGAAACTTACAATGCATGACAGGAGGAACCACGAGTGGCAGAAAAAATTCCTTCGCGCCAGGAGCTTGCGCGGGAAGATACATGGGCAATTGAGGATTTATATGAGACGGACGAGGCGTGGCTTTCCGATCTGGAAAAGCTCAAGGCGCTCGGCGCGCGCCTGCCGGGCTATGCCGGGAAGATTTCCGCAGACGCAAAGACGCTGCTGGAATACCAGAGACTCGGAGAAGAGATCTCGCTGCTTCTCGACAGTCTTGCAAACTATGCGCAGAGAAAGAGCGACGAGGACACGAGAAACCCCGTCTATCAGGACCTGACCGGCAAGCTGACCAAGGTCTGGGTACAGCTGGGCGCGGACACGGCGTTTGAGGTGCCGGAGCTTTTGTCCATTTCGGACGAGCGGATGGAGGAATTTTACCGGGAAGAACCGGAGCTTCAGCTCTACCGGCGGCATTTTGACGTCATTCGCCGTAAAAAAGAGCACATTCTCTCCGAGAGTGAGGAAAAGCTTCTGGCGATGGCAGGCGAGATGGCAGGCACGCCGGAGGAGGTATATTCCCTGTTTGCAGACGCCGATCTGACCTTCCGCCCGGCGCTCGACCGGGACGGAAACGAACACCCCATCACGCAGGGCAGCTATATTGCCGCGATGGAATCACCCGACCGGACGCTGCGGAAAAATGCCTTTGAGAGCCTGTATGCGGGCTTCGGCGCGTATAAAAACTCGGTTGCCGCGATGCTCTGCGGGCAGGTCAAGCAGCTGGAATTTTTCTCGAAGGCGCGCCGGTATGCCTCGCCTCTGGAAGCGTCTTTGGATGCAACGGAGGTTCCCGTGGGCGTGTATCATGCGCTGATTGAGGCGGTGCATCAGAATCTTGACAAGCTGCACCGGTATATGCGTCTGCGCAAGAAGCTGCTCGGTGTCGACGAACTTCACATGTATGATCTTTATACGCCGCTGATTGAAACGTCGCAGAAGAGAATTCCTTTTGACGAGGCGAAAAAGACCGTAGCGCAGGCACTCGGTGTGATGGGCGAGCGCTATGGCGCGATTCTGCAGGAGGGATTCCAGAACCGCTGGATTGACGTCTATGAGAACACCGGCAAGCGCTCGGGCGCGTATTCTGCGGGCGCGCGCGTGCATCCGTATGTGCTGCTCAACTACACGGGAACGCTGGACAGCGAGTTTACGCTGGCGCATGAGATGGGGCACGCAATTCACTCCTATCTGTCCAACAAGACCCAGCCGGTCGTTTACGCGGACTATGTGATTTTCGTGGCAGAGGTTGCCTCGACGTGCAACGAGGCGCTTCTGATGCAGCATCTGCTCTCGACCACAAGCGAGAAAAAAGAGCGTGCCTATCTCATCAATCACTTCCTCGAGCAGTTCCGCACGACGCTCTACCGCCAGACGATGTTTGCTGAGTTTGAGCTCAGAATGGCGGAGTTAAGCAGCAGCGGCGTGACGCTCACGGCGGAGGTTCTCTGCGAAGAATATCGGAAGCTCAATGCGCTGTACTATGGAGACGATGTGGTGCTGGACGACGAGATTGCGCTCGAGTGGGCACGCATTCCGCACTTCTACTATAACTATTATGTCTTCCAGTACGCAACCGGCTACGCGGCGGCAATCGCGCTGTCCGAGGGGATTCTGCGCGAGGGTGTGCCCGCGGTCGAGCGGTATCTGGGCTTCCTCTCCGGCGGGTGCAGCAAGAGCCCCATCGAGCTGCTGCGCGGCGCGGGCGTGGATATGACGACGGCAGAGCCGGTCAGCCGGGCGCTTGAGACCTTCGGCAGGCTGCTCGATGAAATGGAGGCGCTGACGGCGTAATGGAGGAGCTTTTTCTGCCGGTGCTGCACAGCTTTGAAAATAACAACGTCTTCACCGGGAGCTACGGCGCGCTGCGCTTCAAGGTGACGCCTGCCATCACGATGAAAAACCCGAAGGAGGTCGACATGGAGGCAAGCTCCATGCTCTGCGAGCTCTGGCACGGACCGTTCTGCTACGAAAAAAGCGAGATGGAGGCGCAGGAAACCTTTCCTCTGAGTGAGGAAGGGAAGGAGAATATGCGGCAGTTCCTGCTTTCGCACGTGTGAAGAAATGCCCGGGAGGAATCCCGGGCATTTTTGCGCAAGGGGTTGTCCATCAAGGGAGAACATGATAGAATAAAAGAAAACTGCCCATGCGGCAGAAAGAAGGAGCTTGCGGCATGGAACGAACGAGCCTTACCTACAAAACCTATTTGGAGATTTTGAACCGGGAGCTGGTCTGTGCGATGGGCTGCACGGAGCCGATCGCGATTGCCTATTGCGCGGCGGCTGCAAGGCGGGCACTTGGTGCGCTTCCGACATGCATCGAGGTTGCCGCCAGCGGCAATATCATCAAGAATGTCAAGAGCGTCATCGTGCCGAATACCGGCGGGCTGCGCGGCATCGCGGCGGCTGCGGCAATCGGCGCGCTGGCGGGCGACGCGGACGCGGGGCTGCAGGTTGTGTCCCATGTGACGCCTGAGCAGATTGCGGCGCTGCCGGGCTATATGGCGCAGACAAAGTTTGAGATTTCAGCTGCAGAGTCGGAATATCTGCTGGACATTGAGGTGACGGTGCGCGCGAACGATCATTTTGCAACCGTGCGCGCGGTGCAGGAGCATACGAACATTGTCCTTGTAGAGACGGACGAGGGCGTTGTGTTTGCAAAGGACCCCGAGCAGGCGCCTTCTGCGGCGGAACCGACACCGGATTATACGCTTTTGAATGTCGCGGACATCTGCGAGTTTGCCGATACCTGCGAGCTGGAGGACGTGAAGCCGCTTCTGGACCGGCAGCTCTCGTGCAACTGTGCGATTGCCGAGGAAGGTTTGCGCGGAAATTACGGCGCGGGCATCGGAAAGGTGCTGCTCGCGGCATACGGAGACGATGTGCGCACCAGAGCGCGCGCCTACGCTGCCGCCGCATCCGACGCACGGATGAACGGCTGCGATCTTCCAGTTGTGATCAACTCCGGCTCCGGCAATCAGGGCATTACCGCCTCACTTCCGGTATATGTGTATGCAAAGGAGCTGAACGTCAGCGAGGAAAAGCTCTACAGAGCCCTTCTGGTTTCGAACCTTGTGACGCTCCACGAAAAGACCGGCATCGGCAGGCTCTCTGCCTACTGCGGCGCGGTCAGCGCGGGAGCGGGCGCAGGCGCGGGCATTACGTATCTCTATGGCGGCGGCTGCCGGGAAATCTCCCACACGATTGTCAATGCACTGGCGGTCACGTCCGGCATCGTCTGCGACGGGGCAAAGTCCTCCTGCGCGGCGAAAATTGCGATGGCGGTCGAGGCGGGCATTCTCGGCTTTGAAATGTTCCGCTGCGGGCAGCAGTTCTACGGCGGCGACGGACTGGTGGCAAAGGGCGTGGAAAACTCGATTGCCAATTTCAGCCGACTCGGGCGTGTGGGCATGCGCGAAACAGACCGTGAAATTATCAAAATGATGACCGAATAGACATATCATCGACGCGCCGGGGCAGTCTGCTCCGGCGCTTTTTCTGTGCGGCAGCGATTCCAGAAAGTTGCGAAAATTGTAACTTTTGTATCCAAATGTATCCGAAAGTTCACAAAACTTTCAGGAACTTGTGAACCGATGGGCGTATGCTTAAAGACAGTAATTTGGGGGAGCTTTGCCTGCCGGGCAGCTCCGCGCACAAAGGAGCAAAAAAGGTCCATGGAAGAACGCAAGGAAACTGCCGTCAAGCCCCGGCGGAAGAAAAAGAAATTCAAAAAGCGCTGGCTGGTGCTGGCGGTTGTGGTTTTGGTCGCTGCGGGAGGCTTTTTGCTGCGCAAAAAGGGCGGCAATACGCAGGCGGTTCTGGCCTCAGATACGCAGGTGCTGGAATATGCCGATCTGGAGTCGAGCATCAGCGCGACCGGAACCGTGGAAAGCAGCGACACAACGAAGGTCTATTCGACGCTTGCCTATCAGGTGAAGTCGGTTCTCGTCGAGGTCGGAGACACCGTGCAGGAGGGAGACCTTCTTGCCGAGCTGGACGCAGAACCGATTGAAAACCAGATTGCGACCCAGCAGACCTCCATGGAGGTCGCCTCCGGCAGCGCGGGCGCGCAGGTGCAGAGCGCCTACGATGCGTATGAAAATTTCAAGCAGGGGCTGGACGCCGGACTCAACGCAAGTCTGATCGGCGCGCAGTCGCAGGTCGACACGGCTTACGACGCCTATGTCCGCGCGCAGAACGCCTATGACCGGTACAAGGAAAACGTGGAGCTGGGAGAAAATACGCAGGTTCTGTCCGTTGAAGCGCAGCGCAACAGTGCAGCCACGGCGCTCGATCAGGCAAGAAAAGCAGAGTCGAGCGCTGATGATGCTGTCGATGCGTTGGATGATTCTATTGACGAGATCGATAAGCGAATGGGGAAAATTGACAAAGAACTTAAATCGCCGGATGCACTTGAAGAGGGTCAGATTGAACAGCTCACGGCAGAAAGAAAGGCGCTGGAAGAACAGAAGGCGCAGTTGGAAACAAACCTTAAAACTGCAAAGGATGGTTTGAGACAAGCACAAACGGCGGTCGAGCAGGCGCAGTCGGCGTATGACATTGCGCAGGCGACGTATAACGCGGCGGTGCGCGGCGAAGATCAGGCGCTCAGCGACTATGCGGATGCAGTCGACAGCGCGTGGCGCGCGTATCAGACGGCGCTGACAAGCCTCGACTCGACGAAAAAGGGAACCGAGGACCAGTTGGAGGCATACTCCGACACGCTGGCATCGGCGAATGCGGGGGCAAATACGGCGGTCACGCAGGAATCTATCCGGCAGCTCAGTAAAACGCTCGACGACACGAAAATCACCGCGCCGGTCTCGGGCACTGTGACCGCCGTCTATGCCAGCGTCGGCTCGAGCGGCTCGGGGCTTCTGTTCGTGATTGAAGACACCGACCATCTTGTCATCTCTACCAGTGTCAAGGGCTATGATCTGGGTGATGTGAAGACCGGCATGACGGTCGAAATCAAATCCGACGCGACGGGCGATTCGGTCATTCCCGGCACGCTCACGACTATCGCGCCCACGGCGAAAAAGAACCAGCTGGGCGACACCGAAGCGTCCAATGACCCGTCGTTTGAAGCCGAAGTCAGCGTGGACAGCGCGGAATCCGGGCTTCGCATCGGCATGGAGGCGCGGCTGAGCTATATCATTGCCCGCCAGGCGCATGTGCTGGCGGTTCCGTATGAGGCGGTCTTTACCGATGAAGCCGGGCAGAGCTGCATTCTTGTGCTGCGGACGCAGGAGAAGGAAACATATCTGGTGGAAAAGCTTCCGGTGACGACGGGGCTGGACGACGATCTGGACATCGCGGTGTCGGGAACCGGTGTGGAAGAAGGGCTTCGCGTTATCACCGATGCCAAGTCGTACCTTTCGTACATCGGAAAGACGGTTATGCTGGCGCAGGCTACCGGTCTGGAGGACATGATGGCACAGATGGAGGCGTATCAATGAGCGGCAGACAGCTGATCCGGATGCGCGGCATTGTCAAACGCTTCTATATCGGGCAGCCGAACGAGCTGGAAATTCTGCACGGAATTGATCTGGACGTGAAGGAGGGAGAGTTCGTCTCGATTGTCGGCGCGTCCGGCTCCGGAAAATCGACGCTGATGAACATGATCGGCGTGCTCGACCGCCCGACCGAGGGAACCTACTGGCTCGACGGCACCGATGTGCAGAATGCGCAGGATGACGAACTCTCGCAGATCCGGAACCGCAAAATCGGCTTCGTGTTCCAGAACTTCAACCTCATTTCCAGAACCAATGCGCGCAAGAATGTCGAGCTTCCGATGATGTATGCAGGAATTCCGCAGAAAAAACGCACGCAGAGAGCCGAAGAGCTTCTGGATCTGGTCGGCATGGCAGACCGCATGGACCATCAGCCGAACGAGCTTTCCGGCGGACAGAAGCAGCGTGTCGCCATCGCGCGCGCCATGGCAAATGACCCGGCGATTATCCTTGCCGACGAGCCGACAGGTGCGCTTGACAGCAAGACGGGACGCATGGTCATGGATCTGTTTCACCGGCTCAACCGCGAACAGGGGAAGACAATTGTTCTCATTACGCACAATCAGGAGCTGGCAGCGGAGACGAGCCGGGTGCTGACGATGCGAGACGGCATTTTATATACCGGCAGCGAAAGGGGCGCGAGAGAAGATGGGACTCGGTGAATCAATCCGCCTCGCGTTCGAGGGCTTGAGAGCAAATAAAATGCGCGCGGTTCTGACCATGCTCGGCATCATCATCGGCATTGCCGCCGTCATCGGCATTCTGACCGTGGGCGATGGACTTTCCGGCTATATCAACAGCACCATGAGCGACCTCGGCGCGTCGTCAATCATTGTGACGCTGCAGGAAAAGGACCGCGAGGCTGTGTCGAGCGAGGACATGATGAGCATGATGGTCATGAAGCAGCCGGAGACGACCGATCTGATGACGCCGGAAATGATCGCGGCGATGCAGGAGCAGTTCGCGGGCAGACTTGTTGCCACGAGCCTGTCGGAGTCTGCCGGCAGCGGCAAGGCGAAGGACGGAAGATTATACGCCAACGTCTCCGCCCTGGGCGTCAACGAAGGGTATTTCACGGTCAACAATGTCAAATTGAGCGAAGGACGGTTTTTGCAGCAGAAGGACGACGACGGACGGCGCATGGTCTGTGTGGTAAGCGACCGGCTGGTGGGCAACCTCTTTGACGGCGACCAGAAACAAGCGCTCGGGCAGGAGGTGCTCGTGCAGCTGTCCGGCGGAAGCTACACCTTCCGCATTGTCGGCGTTTATAAGTATGAGCAATCGGCAATCTCGTTTTCAATCGCATCCGATAAGGATCTTGCAACGTCTTTGTATATTCCGCTGTCGACGGCAAAGCAGCTTACGGGCGCGTCGCGCGGGTACTCCATGATTACCGTGCAGGCAGCGGTGGGCGAGAGCAGCACGGAGGTTGCCGCCGAGGTCAAGAATTATCTGGCGCGGTATTACCGCACGAACGAAAACTACACCGTTACGGCAATCAGCATGGACAGCATGATCTCGTCCGTCAACTCGATGATGAACACCCTTTCGGTCGCTATCGCCGTCATTGCGGCAATTTCGCTGCTTGTCGGCGGCATCGGCGTGATGAACATCATGCTGGTCTCCGTCACCGAGCGAACGCGCGAAATCGGCACCCGGAAGGCGCTCGGCGCGACAAACGGCAATATCCGCATTCAGTTTGTCGTAGAAAGCGTGATCATCTGCCTGGTCGGCGGCGCGATCGGCATTGTGCTGGGCGCGGTGATGGGCTATGTGGGAAGCGGACTGTTGAAAAATGCGGTGCTGCCGGGCATCGGCGCGATTGCACTGGCATTTGGCTTTTCTCTGGCGGTCGGCGTGTTCTTCGGCTATTACCCGGCAAACAAGGCGGCAATGATGGACCCCATCGAGGCGCTGCGCTATGAATAAATAATTGCTAAGAATTTGTGAATTCCGGCAGAATTCTCTTGCAATTGCGGATGCGCCGCAGTATACTGGCGTAGATAAGTGCATAAGAGGAAGTAGCCGGCGAGAAATCGCGACAGATGGCGTCAGGACGGTCCGCAGGACCCGCTGCTGGATGAAATGGCAAAACTCTGATTGCTGCGCAAAGCGCGGCAATCAGAGTTT
>OIXA01005370.1_pt1 | contig 11455 bp, 9 predicted proteins | sample 1587721 | NCBI WGS metagenome assembly OIXA01 (sample SAMEA3888900, study PRJEB22519) | human gut metagenome | biome: human gut; feature: human-associated habitat; material: faeces | place: Denmark | collected 2013 | reverse complement strand
GGATGAGGTCACCAGTTCAAATCTGGTCAGCAGCTCCAGAACAACACCTGAAATCCGAACGATTTCAGGTGTTTTTCGTTATAAAGATAAATCTGGGATCAAGAAGAGCTCCCGCATTGCAAAATGCAATGCGGGAGTGTTTTTCAGTCGCAGACATCATCCGCTACGCGGCACAGCACATCGGGGTGGTTGGAGATGATGCAGTCTACGCCCCGGGCGATCATATCTTTCATGTTCTCCTCGTCATTTACCGTCCAGGTGTTGACCTTCATGCCCCGGCCGTGAAACAACTCCATCAGCTCCGGCTGATATTGCAGAAGCATATACCGGGGATGCATATTGTCGGCATTGGAGCGCTGGACATAATGTTCCATGTCCAGATAGGGCTTATCATACAGAAGGCCGGTTTCAATGTCCGGGCACAGCTCCTTGAAATGCTGCATGGAGATATGGTTGAAGGAGGAAACGAACACTTGCTCCTGCATCTGGCGTTTGCAGATTTCGTCGATCACCCGTTGCTCCAGATTCTCGTAAAACACCTCGTAGTTTTTCAGTTCCATGTTCAGCAGCATCTTGGTCTCCTTACAGAAGTCCAGCAGCTGGCCGAAGGTCCAGATATGCTGACCTGCAAATTCCGGAGACTTCCAAGCACCGATATCCAGTGAGAGCAGCTCATCATAGGTCATGTTCTTGATGAAGCCGGTGCCGTTGGAGGTGCGCTCTACAGAGGCATCATGAAAAATCACCAGCTTGCCGTCTTTGGTGATGTGGACGTCGCTTTCAAAGCCGTCGGCAGAGGTCTTTTCCACTGCCATCCGGAAGGCCAGAGGGCTGTTCTCCGGGTAATTGCCGGAAAAACCGCGGTGCGCAAGCAAAAGTGGGCGTTTCATATGATTCTCTCCTTACACGTAATAATAAAAGCGCATGACGCTCCCGTCATACGCTTCTCTCAACATCTCTGATTTGTATTATAGCCGAATAAACAGGGAAATACAAGTATTAACACAAAATTTTGGCAAAAGGAATTTCGGGACGAAATTGAACAGAAGTGCCCGCAGTTTTTGATAAAAACCGAGGCTGTTGCAGCAACAGCCTCGGTTTTGTGTGCGTTTACTGGTGGATGGCGGTGCCGGTTTTGCCGGCTACGCCGTCCTTGGCCTTTTCCAGCAGCGTGATGAGGGCGGAGCGACCGGGGGCACTTTCGGCAAACTCCACGGCGGCCTCCACCTTGGGCAGCATGGAACCGGGGGCAAAGTGCCCCTCACCGATGTACTTGCGGGCCGCGTCAGGAGTCAGGGAATCCAGCCACTTTTCATCAGGCTTGCCGAAGTTGATGGCAACCTTTTCTACGGCAGTGAGGATGATAAGGGTGTCGGCTTCCACCTGCTGAGCCAGTACGCAGGAGGCGAAGTCCTTGTCGATAACAGCGGCGGCGCCCTTCAGATGGTGCCCCTCAGTCTTGTAGACGGGAATTCCGCCGCCGCCGCAGGCCACCACCACCAGCCCAGCCTCTACCATATCACGGATGGACTGGATCTCAATGATCGATTGAGGTCTGGGAGAGGCGACCACCCGGCGGTATCCGCGGCCGGCATCTTCGATGACGTTGTAGCCGCGTTCGGACACCATCTTGTCGGCTTCCTCCTTGGTCATGAAAGCACCGATGGGTTTGGTGGGGTTGTGGAACGCCTCATCATTCGGGTCCACCTCAACCTGAGTAAGCACGGTGGCCACGCCCTTTTGGATGCCACGGTCCAGCAGTTCTTCCCGCAGCGCGTTTTGCAGGTCATAACCGATGTAGCCCTGGCTCATGGCCACGCATACGGACAGAGGACAGGGAATGTACTTCTCCGGCTCGGAGCGGGTCAGCTCGGCCATGGCCTTCTGAATCATGCCCACCTGGGGGCCGTTTCCGTGGGCGATGATGACCTCATGTCCTTCTTCAATCAGGTCGACGATGGCCTTGGCAGTCTGCTTTACGGCGATCATCTGCTCAGGGAGATTGCTGCCCAGAGCATTGCCGCCCAGCGCGATCACAATACGCTTACCCATGAAAAACACCTCAATTTGTTTAGAATCTATACATTTTAGAGCAAAAACGGCAATAGATGCCCCGTGTTGCGGGGGTGCCGCTGAGACGGCTGTCATGGCCGCCGGTGAAAATGATGGAGCCCGTCCGCACAGATACAGGCAGGTTGACCTATGCAGACGGGCCTCCGGAATGGAAAAGGGATGTCAGGCGGAAAGCCTGTAAAATTCAGCGTGTTCTGAGAAGATTTACTTCTGGAACCAACGGGCGATCCCGCGCTCCTCCAGAGCCTTCAGCGTGGCCTGAGGATTCTTCACCTTAGCCAGGAAGATCATGGCGGCGATGATATAGGGCTTGTAGGAAGCTTCCTTATACAGGGGGGTGCGGTAGCGGTCAAACACGGAGGCCTCTACCTCGCCGTCCTTGCAGGAAACATCGTTGATGTCGGCAGGGAGGCAGTGGAGATACAGAGCCTTACCGTCCTTGGTGGTCTTCATCAGTTCCTCGGTGCAGCACCAATCCTTGTGATCGGCGTTCTGGGCCAGCAGTTCCTTCTCCAGAGCCTTGATGCCGTCGGCGTCGCCCTCAGCGTACAGATTAGTGCGCTTCTCCATAGCGGCGAAGGGAGCCCAGCTCTTTGGATAGACGATATCAGCGTCCTTGAAGGCCTCGGCCATGGAGTTGGTCTTGGTGAAGGAACCACCGGTCTTGGCGGCGTTGGCCTTGGCGACCTCCTCCACCTCGGGCATGACCTCGTATCCCTCGGGGTGAGCCAGCACCACGTCCATGCCGAAACGGCTCATCAGGCCGATGACGCCCTGAGGCACGGAGAGGGGCTTGCCGTAGGAGGGGCTGTAAGCCCAGGTCATAGCGATCTTCTTGCCCTTCAGGTTCTCCACGCCGCCAAAGTGGTGAATGATGTGCAGCATGTCGGCCATGCACTGGGTGGGGTGGTCGATATCGCACTGCAGGTTGACCAGGGTGGGCTTCTGCTCCAGAACGCCGTCCTTGTGGCCCTGAGTCACGGCCTCGGCCACTTCCTTCTGATAGGTATGGCCCTTGCCAATGTACATATCGTCACGGATGCCGATGACATCGGCCATGAAGGAGATCATGTTGGCAGTCTCGCGGACGGTCTCGCCGTGAGCGATCTGGCTCTTGCCCTCGTCCAGATCCTGGACCTCCAGACCCAGCAGGTTGCAGGCGGAGGCAAAGGAGAAACGGGTGCGGGTAGAGTTGTCCCGGAACAGGGAAATGCCCAGACCGGACTCAAAGATCTTGGTGGAGATGTTGTTCTCGCGCATATAGCGCAGGGCATCCGCCACGGTAAAGACGGCTTCCAGTTCGTCATCGGACTTGTCCCAGGTCAGGAAGAAGTCACCCTCATACATCTCTTTGAAGTTCAGGGCGTTCAGCTTGTCGATATATTTTTGCAGAGTAGCGTCCATGATAATTGGCTCCTTTATAAATCTACATTTTGTGCTTGGAAGAAACGGTCTGAAACGGTTTCTGTGCGAATTACTGAATGTCGTTGTTGGTCTTGCCGGCCCGGAACTGGGAGACATCGGCAGTCTTGTTCTCCTCCTTGTACAGACCGGGCACGGCGGCGTACAGGGCGGCGCAGGTCACAAGATCCTGCTTCCAGGTGATCTCATTGGGGGCATGGGCCTGAGACTCCGCACCGGGGCCGAAGCCAACGCAGGGGATGCCGTAACGTCCCTGAATGGCTACGCCATTGGTGGAGAAGGTCCACTTGTCGATCAGGGGACGATGACGCAGGTGCATTGCGCCGTCGGGGCCAATGCGCTCCTCACCGTACAGCGCGTGGTGGGCATCCACCAGAGCCTGCACGTGGGCGGCGCTTTCTTTGTTGATCCAGGTGGGGAAGTAGCACTCGGTCTCGTAGACCTCGCCGGTCCAGGAGGGCCGGTCATACATATACATGGAGACCTTCACATCGTCACCGTACTTCTTTACGCTGGGCAGCTGGCGGATCTCCTCCAGGCAGGAGTCCCAGGTCTCGCCGGCAGTCATGCGGCGGTCGATGGAGATGGAGCAGGAGTCAGCCACAGCGCAGCGGGAGGGAGAGGTGTAGAAGATCTGAGAGGTGGTGCAGGTGCCACGGCCCAGGAACTGAGCGTCCTCGTAATGCTCGGGGTTGAATGCGGGATTCAGCATCTTCACGAGGCCCTTGATCTCGTTGGAGGGGCCGTCGCCGTTCTCGTTGAGCGCGCGGACTTCCTGAAGAATGTCGGCCATCTTGTAAATGGCGTTGTCACCACGCTCGGGCGCGGAACCGTGGCAGGAAACGCCCTTCACATCCACACGGATCTCCATGCGGCCGCGGTGGCCGCGGTAGATGCCGCCGTCGGTGGGCTCGGTGGAGATAACGAATTCCACCTGCTCCTTTTTGATGCCGTTGGCGGGGAAGTACTTGTTGACGATGTACTGCCAGCACATACCGTCGCAGTCCTCCTCCTGCACAGAACCAACCACCATGATCTTATAGCCGGCAGGGATCAGGCCCAGATCCTTCATGATTTTGGCGCCGTAAGTGGCAGAGGCCATACCGCCCTCCTGGTCGGAGCCGCCGCGGCCATAGATGACCTGATCATCCTCGTAGCCCTGGTAGGGGTCATGGGTCCAGTTGTCGATGTTGCCCACGCCCACGGTGTCGATGTGGGAGTCGATGGCGATGATCTTGTCACCGTCACCCATCCAGCCGATGACGTTGCCAAGACCGTCGATCTCCACCTTGTCATAGCCCAGCTTTTCCATCTCGGCCTTGATGCAGTGAACAACCTCACGCTCCTCGCAGCTTTCGCTGGGGTGGGAAATCATGTCCCGCAGAAAGCGGGTCATATCGGCCTGATAGGCCTGAGCGGCTGCTTTGATCTTCTCAAAATCCATGGTAGTAACCTCCAATTTTATTTCTCAAATTTTGGTTGGGCCCGCTTCTGGACCGTGCGTTCAGCAGGGCTTCTGCGGGGTGTCATCGGTGGGATACTCGCCATCCCACACCACCCGGCGATACTTTTCGGGATCGGTGTTGCCCTCAGTGGAGAACATGAGCACCCGGCTGTGCCGGTCCAGCTCCAAAGCGTCCCGCAGCTCCTTGTAGGTGTCATCACACATGATGGCGTCCAGAACACCCATGCCCACGGCGCCGGATTCGCCGGACACCACGCGGGGGTCGCCCTTGACGGGGGAACTCAGCATCCGCATACCCTTGGCGCTGACCCAATCGGGGCAGGAGATGAAGGCGGACACATGGTTCCGCAGAATGTCCCAGGAGATCGTGTTGGGTTCGCCGCAGGCCAGACCGGCCATGATGGTTTTCAGATCACCGGTGACGATGCGGGGCTTGCCGTCATTGGCCAGCGCGCCCTGATACAGGCAGTCAGCCGCCCCGGCCTCCATCACCACGAACTTGGGAGGATCGTTGGGGAACAGGTTTGCGAAGTAGCCCACCACCGCACCGGCCAGAGAGCCGACGCCGGCCTGGACGAACACGTGGGTGGGACGGTTTACGCTGCACTGACGAAGCTGGTCGGCGGCCTCATTAGCCATGGTGCCGTAGCCCTGCATGATCCAGGAGGGGATCTCCTCGTAGCCGTCCCAGGCGGTATCCTGCACGATGACGCCGTGTTCCGTCTGTGCGGCTTCCGCAGCAGCCATACGCACACAGTCATCGTAGTTGACTTCCTCGATGGTGACCTTGGCGCCCTCCTTGGCGATATTGTCAAAGCGGGACTTGCTGCTGCCCTTGGGCATGTGCACCACCGACTTCTGGCCCAGCTTGTTGGCCGCCCATGCCACGCCGCGGCCATGGTTGCCATCGGTGGCGGTGAAGAAAGTGGCCTGACCGAATTCCTTACGGAAGGCTTCGCTGGTCAGGTAGTTGTAATTCATTTCGGACACGTCCCGGCCCATTTCGCCGGCGATGTACCGGGCCATGGCGAAGGAGCCGCCCAGCACCTTGAAGGCGTTGAGACCAAACCGGTAGGACTCATCCTTCACATACACACCCGCCAGCCCCAGATACTGTGCCATACCGTCCAGCTGCGCCAGAGGGGTGATGGAGTACTGGGGGAAGGACCCGTGGAAGGAGCGGGCCTTGGCCACATTGGGCAGGGACATCACATCCAGATGCTGATCGTCACTCTTCGGCATATGATTGAGGACCCATTTGAGCTGATCTTTCATGGAATACTCGCCTCCAAAATCTTTTTACTTCATGGCAAAATTTATTTAGCTTTCTGAAACCATCATAGCATGTGTTCTTCGGTTGTCAAGCAGAAAAACTCAAAAAAATGCTGTAAAGCTAAAACTTTTTTTGGTTCCTCTTGCGGAACCTGTGCGCAAGGCTGTTTTTTCCAAAAATCGGGCCTCCGCAGCAGGGATATTTCCCCGGCTTTCCATGCATGGAAGGTTTGGAAGTGCCCTTGCTTTTTACGGAAGGCCACTTCGTGAGTGGAGGGAGATCTGACTTGTTTTCAGATATATCGCTCCTGCTGCAATCTGCTTGACGGCCCATACACTTTAATGAGAAAATTAAAAATTTTTAGGTCTCAAAAAAATGGTTGAAACTCACTAAAATTATGATACAATAATGGAATAATCATAGCAGGTCTGTCAGCGGCAACGGATCAGACCATGTATTCCATAGTTTGCCCTGTTCTTTTTGGGGCGTTTCTGCTGCGGACCGGAAAAGGAGGGCATTTACGTGCCGAATGCATCTACGCTGCAATTTCTCTTGACGCTGGCAAAGGGGATCGCCAGTCAATTCGGCCCCAACTGCGAGGTGGTGGTCCACGATCTTGCCACCAATGACCCGGAACGGTCCATCGTTGCCATTGAAAACGGACACGTCACCGGACGCAAGGTGGGGGACGGGCCCTCCCATGTGGTTCTGGAAGCCCTGCGGGGGAATCCCGAACAGCTCCACGATCACCTGTCCTACCTGACCCGGACCAAGGATGGGAAGATCCTGAAATCCACCACCATCTATATCCGAGATGACGACGGTGCCCCCATTGGCATCTTCGGCATCAACTACGATATCACCCTGATGCTGGCCATGGAGAATGCGATCAAGCAGTTTACCGCCACTGAAAAGGACGAGAAGGAGCCGGAGCCGATTGCCCGGAATGTCTCTGATCTGCTGGATGAGCTGATCGAGCAGAGCGTGAAGGTGGTGGGTAAGCCGGTGGCCCTGATGAACAAGGAGGATAAGGTCAAGGCGGTGCAGTTTCTCAATGAGACCGGAGCCTTCCTCATCACCAAGAGCGGCGACCGGGTATGCAAGTTCTTCGGCATCTCCAAGTACACGCTGTACAGCTATATTGACGAATCCAAGGCGTGAAACACCTCAAACACAGACGTTCAGATGCTTATTATGCTTATTATTAAGACAGAGCGGCTGCAAACTTCGGTTAGCAGCCGATCTGTCTTGTTTAACAGGATAACGAATGGAATGTGAAAAACCAAAAGGGGGAGGCTTCTTTACGAAGTGTATCTGTCAAGTAAAAGTAGACACGAATAAAAAGTCATAGCATCAGAATCCCAATTCAGTTTTGTACTGGATTGGGGTTTTGTAATCCAAGGCAGCGGCAAAACGTTCGGAGTTAAAGTATAGGACATATTGATCCAGTGTCTTTTTGAGGTTGGAAACTTTACTGATACCAAAATCCAGAATCAATTCGGCCTTCATCCATCCGTTCAGAGATTCGATAATTGGGTTGTCCGTAGGTGTTCCGGCTCTTGACATTGAGCGAATTATGTTATAATTAGAATGAGTCCTTGAGAAAGCTCTGGAGGAGTAGACTGCGCCTTGGTCGGTGTGCAAGACCGTACCTGCGGTCTGCTCCTTCACATTTTTTACGCGTTTGCATAGTTGATCCAAACAGTTATAGTAGGTTTTGGGATCTCCTCGATAAGGGTGAATTTTGCCTGGAAACTCAAAAATCACCCTTAGGCGCAGACAGAGTGCACAACCCGCTGCAAATCGGATTGTGCACTCTGCTCATTAAAATATTTACTTGTTCAGCAGTTCACTGCTGCGGCCGCAGCTTGCAAACAATTCGATATATACCTTCAGTTCGTCAAAGGAATCCACATCCAGCTTTCGGTAAAGGTTGCGATTGTGGGTCTTGACCGTGCTGGCGCTGATACACGCCAGCTCCGGGATATCCTTAACGGTATAGCCGTCCATATAATATTGCAGGATGGTACGTTCCGTGCCGGTCAGCGTACTGGCCCGCTCTGCAAAGCCTCGCAGCCTTGCCTCCACATCCGGCGGCAGCGTTCCCGTTGGCCTTTCACGGATGGCGGCAAGCAGCTCGTCGATCTCCGGGATACCGGAAGCGACCATCTCTGCACCGCCCCGGACTGCCGCCAGACTTTTGTTGATGGGCTTTACGAATTGGCGGGACAGCACCGTTGCCACCACCAGCATGGCCAGCAGAAAGAGAACCGCTCCTAAGAACCATGCGATCTGGGACCCCTTTTCATAGCTGCGGAAGGTCCCGTCCGGCACCAGCGTCACAGCGGCAAGGGGGATGCCGTCCCACGTGGCAGCATCCAGAAGCTGGTGCCGCCCCAGATAGGTGTTCTTCCCATCGCTGTAAGTGGTGTAGTATTTTCCGTCGCTGATGTGCAGAATGCCGTTGGCCGTCAGGCGGGAGCCGTCAGTGGCACCCAGCATGGCCCCGGAGAGAAGCAGGCTGTCGCCGTCTATGGGGGCTGCCAGCGTCAGCATATTGCCGAAGGCGCTGGGGACTGTATTATGGGAAAGACTGAAATAAAGATCGCTGATCTCCGCACCGCAAAAGCCCCTTACGGTACCGCCGCCATCCAAAATGGGTACGCACAGCAGCATGACCTGCTCCCAAGTGTCCGGCAGCTCTGTGCGTTTTGTCCACAGGCAGCCATCTGCCAGTCGGGCCCCCTGATAGGCGGTGACCTGATCGCTGCCGGGGATCAGAGCGGCGTTCAGCTCCGGATTCCAGCGGTTGTGCATTTGAAGCTGCAAGCTCCGGGCCGTTTCCGCCGCACCCCGGAAGCAGATCACATCCTGCTCGGAGGCCACCGTTGGCTGTAAGCCGGAATAGCGGAGGTATAACCCCGCCCGGAAATCCTCTGCATTTGGCAGAGAGGTGTTGGCGGTGACGTTCAGACCGAAGAAGATCCCACTGCACGAGGCTGCGCCCAGAGTGTTGCTTAAAGGCGTATACAGGCGCTTTTCCAACCCCGCAATGGTATCCGGATTGTTGTTCAGCTCGTCAAAGGCGATGCCCTTGGCGGCAAGAAAAGCGTCCAGCTCTTTTCCCAGCTTTTCCGACATAGCCATGCTTTGCGCTGTCAGTGCGTCCATCTGGGAGTCCAGAGCGGCGTAAGTGTTCCTCTGCTGAATATCCAGCGTTCCGGACAGCTGATGCGCGGGATGGGACAGTACGCCGGTGGCCATCAGGGTAGACAAAATCGCCGCCATCAGCAGCAGCACCATGGTGAACCAGTACAGCAGCAGCCGCAGCCCCATACTGGAACCGGCTGCACGCTTTTTTTGAATTGCTTCCCTGATTGGCCGCATTGGCGCTCCCTCTCTTATGTACCGTAATCTAACTTAAAGCTGTCCAGCGTGTCCCAAACCAACTCCTCCGCCGTACCGGAGCCCTCCTGATATTGGGCACGGCCAGCCATCAGCTTCAGCCGGGACAGATTTTCAAACCGTGTTTCCAGATCCAGATAGTTCTCCATCTGCGGCGCGTAATAGAAGGTGTAGGATTCCCGCATCTTGAGATAGGTTTCATACAGAGAGACATACATGGGGTTGCTGAGCTGCTCCACAGCGGCGGGAAGGTAGGCATCAAATGCCTCCTGCGTCACCGGCATATAGCCGAGGCTGGTGACAAATTCCACGTTTCGCTCCGGCGACGTCAGCCATTTAAGAAAGGTAATACACGCTTTTTCCCGCTCCGGGGTGGATTTTGTTGTGCACATTCCCACGCCCCGCTGCATCACCAGTTTTTCGCCGCCGTCAAACACCGGGTAGGGCATGGAGGCGATGGTCACCTGCTCCGAGGTGTTGTCAGGGTAAGTCACCGTGTCGGAGTAATAGAGTACACTGGCAGAGGACGCTACGGAGACAATGGTATCGCCGGTGCGGAGAGATTCCGTGGCGTAGCCGTCCTGTAACCACACACCGCCCTCCAGCGCCGCGTGGGCGTAAGGCTCCCATGCCCGCTCAAAGGCTGGGCCGAAACGGACACCGTCATTTTGGAAAAAGTTCTCTCCCAGCGACTCCACCCCTACCTGAAAGTAGTTGAAGTGATAGTCATTGACAAGAAAGCACTTCCCAGTGTCCGCGGCATACCGCTCCGCTAAGGCGTAGATGCCTTCCCAGGTGGTCAGATCGTCATAACTGGCCCCAGAGGTGGCTGCCCAGCGGTCAAACAGCGTCCGGTTGACGAACAGTACCTCAGTGGATTTGGCCAGGGGCAGGATGGCCTGCCGTCCGCCGATCTGCCCCTCCTCCATAAAGGCGGGGATAAATGTTCCCAGTTCCTCCGGACTGAAATAGTCCTGGTAGTCCACGATCATGTCTTGATCCGGGAGAGCCAGCACCGTTTTGGGGTAGGACACGAACATATCCGGCAGGGAAGGGGCGCCTGGGTCACTGTTGGCGGCGGCCAGCACGCTTTTATGGATGCTGCCGCTGTTGCTGACCAGCTCTACCTTCACCCGGATATTCTGCTCCGCGCCGATGGTGCTGTTGAACTGCTCGATCAAGCCGTTCAGCGGGGAATCCACCTCGCCGCCGTAGACATGCCACAGCGTCACGGTCAGCGGGTCCGTGTCTTTCTCCTTTCCGCACCCTGTCATCACGGACAGCAGCGCCAGCGCCAGCAGACACAGAACGATCCTCTTTTTCATATCAGCCCCACCCCTTCCAAAAGAATACCGTGGCTGCGGATGACTTATCCGATCTGATATAATAATGTAGTATAGCATACTTTTCTGTCGCTCGCAACAGAAACAGATGTCTGCGAAAGAGAGACGGGGGAATCTTGAACTGAGGTAGTTCTTGGCGGATAGCCTTGATATATTAAAATCGATTTACATAATTTTGGCCCCATGGCAACTTTTGGCAACCAAACGCAGCCTGTGGCAGCCGATGGCAGCCAAATGAAACGCTGTGTGTAATGCCCTCCACCTGCCCTATAAGCACGGATTATTGCTTCTCTGGCTGAATAATTCTTTCAAATATCACAAGAAATTGCCAACAAGTGCTTGACAATCAAGCCTTTCCGTGGTATCCTTACCAAGCTGACGATTTACTCGGAGGGCAATGCAGGTGTAGCACAATGGTCAGGGCACCAGCCTTCCAAGCTGGGGATGCGGGTTCGATTCCCGTCACCTGCTCCA
>OIXA01005362.1_pt1 | contig 11461 bp, 10 predicted proteins | sample 1587721 | NCBI WGS metagenome assembly OIXA01 (sample SAMEA3888900, study PRJEB22519) | human gut metagenome | biome: human gut; feature: human-associated habitat; material: faeces | place: Denmark | collected 2013 | reverse complement strand
GAATAATTCTGTTCATTTTCTATTACAAAATAATAATTGACTTTTTAGAAATAGCCGTTTTCAGATTTTCCACAAAATTAGAAAAAGCCCAACCCCAAAGGGTTGAGCTCCATTTGTGCATTCATATTCTCTGTTTTTGGGTATAAAATCTCCGCCATCAAATGTAGAATATTGGTTCTGTTTTGTCAAGTCCCACTTACAGTAAACTCCTCTAAAAGATATAGGATTTTGTTATGAAATTCTTTGCTAATCCATCCTTACCACACGATTAAACTTCTCTGCACCTGTCATTCTATGCGAAACCATAATTACTGTTTTATTCTTCATAAATACGCTCATCGCTTCAAGTACTGCATTTTCACTATATGTATCTAATGCCGATGAAGGTTCATCCATCAAAACAATAGGCGCTTCTTTCATAAATGCTCTTGCAATTGATATTCTTTGACGCTGACCACCAGACAGATTTGTCCCACCCGCAGCTACCTTAGTGTTATAACCTTCTGGCAAATCTTTGATAAATTCATCAGCATGTGCTTTTTTCGCTGCACTGACAATCACATCCATTACTGGAGCAGTCTCCTCATTCCAGCCAAATGCAATATTTTCAGCAATTGTTCCCTCAAATAAATAACTATCCTGCGGAACATATGTAATAACATTTCTTAATTCAGCCAGTGAATATTCATTTATATCTTTACCAAGTATTTTAATTTTTCCATTTTCAACAGGATAAAATCCTTGAATCAACTTAAGCAATGTACTCTTTCCACATCCGGATTCGCCGGTTATCATAACTTTCTCACCTACACTTATCTGCATCTTTTTAGAATTTAACTGAGCACGCATTTTACTCTTATCTCTTGATTCATCATTTTCATTATAAGAAAAATGTAAATTAGATATATCAATAGCCTTATCTCTTCCGTTTTGTACATTAATATTTTTTCTCTCAAGACCATTTTCTGCAGTAAACCATGTTATTTCTTCTTCCATTTCTGATTCCATGAAATCAAATACATGACCAGCACGAACAAGTGATGTTGTCAATGCAGCTATAGAACTCCCGAGTCTTTGCATCGCATTACTCACCCCCATCTGCAAGGTAACCACAGCCATAAGTGTACCATAATCAACTCTTCCTTCTGAAACAAGCCATACCCCCACAATAATCGTTCCAAAACTTCCAATGATGCCTAGCAGAAATGCAACTATCTCAAATAATGCCTCCATTTTAACTCTATCTTTTTCTGATTGGGATGATGCTTCATTTTCCTCATAAAAATAATTTAATACAACCTTAGTTCCGGAATTCATTTTCAATGTAACAAAACCTGATATAATATCGCTTAATAACATGGACAATTTGGTTGATTTCTTTTGAACCTTTTTCGCATATTTCTTAATAGATTGATTAATCTTAATAGAAACAAACGCTGTCAATGCACTAATAATTAATGATATACACGTCAGCATTCGATTATAAAAGTACATAGTAATAATAGAAGAAACTACTATTACAATCTTTCCCAACACCCAATAGATATGCGAAAACCAGGAATCTTTCAGGGAATTAGCATCCCAGTTCAATGTCTTTATTGCGTCTGCACTATGTGTATCATTAAAAAAATACATATTCATGTTCAACAATTTCTCATACAGCTTCAACTTCAATTCATAAACCATTTTACGAACCAATCTGATTTGAAAATACCGAAGATAAGGAAATAAACACTTTAATATTACAATGACTACGCATACAATCACTGCTGTACGAAATAACTGCATGTTCTGAAATTCAATAGCATTGAGAGTCTTTTTTGTCACATACGAATAAAGTATCTGCAAAGACGATTCCATTATCAATGTTATTATTAGAATAAACCAGTACGCAAATCTATATTTTCCCATATAGGATAAGAATCTTTTTAAATCTTTCATGGCAATTATTCTATCTCCTCTCGACTGTAATCCTGATACATCTTAAAATATCTTCCCTGCTGATTTAGTAACTCCTTATGCGTCCCTTGTTCTACAATCCTGCCATGATCTAATACATAAATCCTGTCATAATTCTTAATGGTATTAAGTCTATGTGCAACGGCAATAACTGTATGATTCCTTGCCACTTCATCAAATGTTTTACAAATGGTATTTTCCGTTTCTTGGTCGAGGGCAGATGTTGGTTCATCAAGCAAAAAAATCGGTGCATTTTTAGGAGATGGTGTAGAAGTCGGCTGTGGAAGCGTATTAAATCCGGGTACGATTGTTGGCAGAAACAGCAACATTTACCCGCTTTCGAGTGTGCGTGGCTTTGTACCGGCGGGAAGCATTTATAAGAATAAGACGGAAATCGTCGAAAAAAATCAATAAAGCACATTGACTAATTACAGAGATTGTGAGAAAATAAGCAAAGTACGAATAAAGTAAGTACTGTATATTTGCTTTAAGTTACGAAAGGAGTATGAAAATGATTTATACACAAGAAGTAGAAAATATGTGTCCAGTAGCACAGGGCGTTCATCATGGCGCTGCTCCAGTTCCTACAGAAGGAAAGTGGGTACAGAATAAGGAAGTTAAGAACATTTCAGGTTTTACACATGGTGTTGGCTGGTGTGCTCCTCAGCAGGGTGCATGTAAGCTTACATTAAACGTTAAGGAAGGTATCATTCAGGAAGCTTTAGTTGAAACAATCGGATGTTCAGGTATGACACATTCAGCAGCTATGGCAGCTGAAATCTTACCAGGCTTAACTGTCATGGAAGCTTTAAATACAGACTTAGTATGTGATGCTATTAACACAGCTATGAGAGAATTATTCTTACAGATTGTATATGGTAGAACACAGAGTGCTTTCTCAGAAGGCGGTTTAGCAGTTGGTGCTGGTCTTGAGGATCTTGGTAAGGGACTTCGTTCACAGGTTGGTACTATGTATGGTACTCTTGCAAAGGGACCACGTTACTTAGAGATGGCAGAGGGATATGTAACAGGTATCGCTCTTGATAAGGATGATCAGATTATTGGTTATAAGTTCGTTAACCTTGGTAAGATGACAGACTTCATTAAGAAGGGTGATGATCCTAACACAGCATATGAGAAGGCAGCTGGACAGTATGGTCGTGTTGCTGATGCAGTTAAGATTATTGATCCTAGAACAGATGAAGAGGTTAAGTAAGGAGGACGAATATAATGGCATTATTTGAATCATATGAGAGAAGAATTGACCAGATCAACGCTGTACTTAACAGCTATGGTATCTCATCTATAGAAGAAGCTGAGAAGATTACTAAAGATGCTGGTTTAGATGTATACAACATGGTAAAGGGCATTCAGCCTATCTGTTTTGAGAACGCTTGCTGGGCATACATCGTAGGTGCAGCTATCGCAATCAAAAAAGACTGCAGAAGAGCAGCTGACGCAGCAGCAGCTATCGGTGAAGGACTTCAGGCTTTCTGTATTCCTGGCTCCGTTGCTGATACACGTAAAGTAGGTCTTGGACATGGTAACCTTGGTAAAATGCTTCTGGAAGAAGAAACAGACTGCTTCTGCTTCCTGGCTGGACATGAGTCCTTCGCAGCAGCTGAGGGTGCTATCGGTATCGCTGAGAAAGCTAACAAAGTTCGTCAGAAACCATTACGTGTTATCCTGAACGGTCTTGGAAAAGATGCTGCTCAGATCATCTCCCGTATCAACGGCTTTACATATGTAGAGACAGAATACGATCCATACAAGAACGAAGTTAAAGAAGTATTCAGAAAAGCATACTCCGAAGGACTTCGTGCAAAAGTTAACTGCTACGGCGCTAACAGCGTTCCGGAAGGTGTTGCTATCATGTGGAAAGAAGACGTTGACGTTTCTATCACAGGTAACTCCACAAACCCGACACGTTTCCAGCATCCGGTTGCAGGTACATACAAGAAAGAACGTCTTGAAGCAGGTAAGAAATACTTCTCAGTTGCTTCCGGTGGTGGTACAGGACGTACACTTCACCCAGACAACATGGCAGCAGGTCCAGCTTCCTACGGTATGACAGATACATTAGGACGTATGCACTCTGATGCACAGTTCGCTGGTTCTTCTTCCGTACCGGCTCACGTAGAGATGATGGGTCTCATCGGCGCTGGTAACAACCCGATGGTTGGTATGACAGTTGCAGTAGCTGTTTCCATCGAGGAAGCTGCTAAAGCTGGTAAATTCTAATAAATGGCTTAAAATAAGCATTTATCGTGTCCAAACAGAGTAGTAAAAAGTGGTTAAAATGAGGTTGTTTGACACATGTTTGACACATATTTGTCACAGCCTATTTGTCACACTTATAATTCAAAAAATCGGGAGTTATTCTTAATTGAGTAGCTCCCTTTTTTATTGCAATTTTGCTAGGTCTTTTCTTAACCATTCTAAGTCTCGGACAGTATATGCAGACTCAGTCATATCTTTAAATATGTGAAGATAAGAAATGTTCAGGATAAGGGAGCATAAAGATAAAAAAGTCGATTTTCAGATCATCACAGGAGAAGTAAACTCCTGTGGATGATAACTGAAAATCGACTTTTATGTTTGTGATGTGTCTGTTGTGAGTAAAAAGAATGAAATCATTATCCCATGTAAACAGTCACATGATATTCTTTCTTTCCTTCTTCAAATGGAATCAGGCAGCCTTCATATTCTTTGCCGTCTACAACCACTTTCTTAACACCCTTCTGAACGTTATCCGGGTTCTTGACTTCAATGTGGTAAACAGCATCGCGGAATGTTCTGGTAAGTGTGAAATCACCAAATCCTTCCGGGATACATGGATTGATGCAAAGTCCATCGTAGGATGGCTGTACACCCAGGATAGCCTGAGACAGATTCCAGAAAGTCCATGCTGCAGTACCGGTCAGCCAGCTGTTTTTTGCCTGACCATGGAAAACTGCGTCAGCGCCTGCTACCATCTGTGAATATACATATGGCTCCGTACAGTGGATTTCGCTGATATCTTCGATGTAGGACGGGCAGGTCTTTTTGTAAATCTCAAAAGCTCTGTTTCCACGTCCGATCACAGTCTCTGCGATGGAAACCCATGGGTTATTGTGGCAGAAGATACCTGCATTTTCTTTATATCCTGGTGGATAAGAAGAAATTTCACCAAGTTCAACGTGATATCTGTGGTAAGGTGGCTGGAGAAGTACGATACCATATTTTGTGTCTAAGTATTTTTCAACGGACTGCATTGCTTTAAGACAGTAACCATCATCTTTTCCGATTTCGGCGATTACGCAAAAGCCCTGAGGCTCGATGAAGATTTTTCCATCTTCACATTCTTTCGAACCTATCTTGTGTTTATAGTGATCGTATGCACGTAAGAACCATTCGCCGTCCCAGCCTGCGTCAAGAACTGTTTTTTCCATTTGGCTTATAGCTTTTGCAGCTTCATCGGCCTCATTGTCAAGACCACGATGCCTACAGATTTCGGCATAATCTTTACCATATTTAACGAACATTCCGGCGATAAATACAGACTCTGCATTTGGCCCTTCTGAAGGTCCGAAAGTCTGGAAAGATTCACCTGGCTCTTCTGAAAAACAATTAAGGTTCAGACAGTCGTTCCAGTCGGCACGGCCAATCTGTGGAAGACCATGAGGTCCTAAGTGTTTTATTGTGTAATTGAATGAGCGGCGCAGATGCTCCATAAAGTCAGTGGCTTTAGAAGGGTCGCTGTCATATGGCGTTGATTCATCGAGGATAGAGTAGTCGCCGGTTTCTTTTATGTAAGCTGCGGCTGCAGCAATAAGCCATAGTGGATCATCATTAAAGCCGGATCCGATATCTGCATTACCTTTTTTTGTAAGAGGCTGGTACTGATGATATGCGGAACCATCCTCAAACTGTGTTGCTGCAATGTCTAAAATTCTTTCTCTTGCACGATCCGGGATAAGATGTACGAAACCTAGAAGATCCTGGCATGAATCCCTGAATCCCATTCCACGTCCTATACCGGACTCAAAGTATGAAGCAGAACGGCTCATATTGAATGTGACCATACATTGATACTGGTGCCATATATTTACCATGCGGTCAAGCTTCTCTTCCGAAGAAGAAATTGTAAAGTGGGAAAGAAGATCATCCCAGTATTTTTTGAGATCCAAAAGTGCGGCATCCACTTTTTCTGTAGTGTCGAATTTTGCAAGAAGGGCATCGGCAGGAGCACGGTTTATAACACCGTCTTCCGGACGGCCGATCCATTTTTGATCTACCGGATTTTCAACATATCCAAGGACGAATATGTATGTTTTCTCTTCGCCTGGTTCAAGAGTAACTTTTATGTGATGTGATCCGACAGGTGCCCAGCCGCTTGCTGTGGAATTAGCCGATTTATCGTTTACGACTACTGCCGGAGCACTGTTCTCACCATAAGCACCGAGGAAAGAATCACGGTCTGTATCAAAACCATCGACTTTGCTGTTTACTGCATAAACTGCATAGTGATTACGGCGCTCTCTGTATTCTGTTTTGTGGAAAAGCTGTGAGCCATCTGCGTGGATCTCAACCTCGCCTGTTGAGAAGTTACGCTGGAAGTTTGTCATGTCATCCATAGCGTTCCACAGGCAGAATTCTACATAAGAAAAAACAGAGAATTCCTTTTTGGCACCGGAGGTATTTTTTAATGTGAGCTTGTTGATCTCGCATGTGGATTTCATTGGAACAAAATCTGTAAGCTTTGCCTCTATACCATTTTTGCTTCCTGTAAAAACAGAATAACCCATGCCATGGCGGCACTCGTATGAATCGAGTTCAGTCTTTGATGGCATCCATCCCGGATTCCATATTGTATCTCCGTCTTTTATATAGTAATAATGTCCGTTACTGTCGTAAGGCACGTTATTGTAACGATATCTTGTAAGGCGCAGAAGCTTTGCATCTTTATAGAAACTGTATCCGCCGCATGTGTTGGAAACAAGAGAAAAGAAATCCTCGCAGCCTAAATAATTGATCCATGGAAGAGGTGTCCGTGGGGATGTGATCACATATTCTTTGTGCTGATCATCAAAATATCCGAATTTCATATTATTTTCACTCCTTTTTAACAATTACGAAAACGTTTACGTTCGTTTTACAAGAATGAGTATAAATGCAAAAAATAAAAAAAGCAAGCGAAAAACACTATAAAATAAAGGTTTATAACAAATAGACAAAAAATGATAATCAAAGTTGTGACATATATATACATATAATAAATATACTTAAATAACATGATAGAACATAAAATACTTAAACGATTTCATGAAATATTTTGAATAAATCTAAAATATATTATAAATAGGTATAAATGTATAAATAATACTCGAAATCAGATACAAAGTATACAAAATGACAAAAGGGTATTGCAATTACATGACAGCAAAGGTATATTAAAAGTACGAAAACGATTAAGTAAAATTTTCATGATAACAAACAGATTAAGTCGGAGATATAGTCTATGGTATCTATTAAGGATATAGCAAACGTATGTGGAGTATCAGCAGCAACTGTCAGCAAAGCGCTGCATGATCAGAAGGATGTGGGTAAAGCTACAAAAGAAAAAATAAAAAGAACTGCTGAGGAGATGGGGTATTTTCCTAACGCAGCAGCCCGGTCACTTAAGACGAACAGGTCCAACAACATTGGAGTTCTCTATCAGGATGAGGCAGCAATGGGACTTACGCATGAGTATTTTGCAGGAGTTTTAAATGGACTTAAGACACAGGCTGAAAAGAGAGGATATGATCTTACATTTATAAATACCAATCTGGTTGGTCAGAAGATGTCATATCTGGAACATTGCAGATACAGAAACTTTGATGGGGTTGTTATCGTGTGTGCATCGTTTGAGCAGCCGGAGGTTCAGGAGCTTATGAGCAGTAAGCTTCCGGTAGTGACGATTGATTATGTACATGACAGCTGCACAGCAGTAAGCTCTAACAACGTTAAATGTATGACAGATCTCATGGATTATATTATAGGAATGGGGCATAAAAAAATAGCATATATACATGGGCAGGACTATTCAACTGTTACAAGAGACAGACTTGCAGCATATTACAGAGTCATGGAAGCACATGGAATAGAAGTTACTGAGGGTTACATAAAGTCAGCCAGATATTTAGAAACAGAGGAGGTCGCAGAGAGAACAAAAGAGCTCCTTGAAATGAAGGATAGACCGACATGCATATTGTTCCCGGATGATATGGCACTTATAGGTGGACTTAATGTGATAAGAGCAAAAGGTCTTAAGATTCCCAAGGACATATCGATAGCCGGATATGACGGAAGCAGACTTTCACAGATGTTTAGTCCTAAGCTTACAACCGTAAAACAGGATACAGATCAAATCGGAAAGGAAGCAGCTGACCGTTTGATTAGTATTATAGAGAAACCTAAGACTGCACTCATGGAAAGAGTTGTGATCGAGGGGATTCTGCTGAAGGGGGAATCCGTTGGCAGAGTTTAAACAGGAAACCGGCTGCGGTACAGGCAATATTTACATTTGTAAGCAGCTGGAATAATTACTTTACACCGGCACTTGGAAGTGTCAAGCTTGCGTCTGAACAGTAACCACAACTTGACAACTACGATATACTATATGTATGAATGATAAAAAACAAGGAATATTATACATTATAATGGCAGGTTTGTTTTTCGCCCTTATGACATTTTTTGTAAGGATGGCGGGAAATCTGCCGACAATGCAGAAGGCTTTCTTCAGAAATGCAGTTGCAGCAGTTGCAGCGCTATTTTTGCTTGCAAGGAGTGAGGAAGGCTTTAAAATAAAAAAATCCAGCTGGAGAGATCTTTTTTTAAGAAGTTTCTTTGGAACAATGGGGCTTATATGTAATTTCTACGCAGTTGACAGGCTGGCGATCGCAGATGCAAATATATTAAACAAGCTGTCACCATTTTTTGCCATAATCATGTCATATTTTATTTTGAAGGAGAAAGCAAACAAGACGGAGTGGCTTTGTGTAGTTGTGGCATTTATAGGTGCATTGTTCGTTGTAAAACCATCTATGGATATGCAGTTTGTAAATGCTATGATAGGCATGCTCGGTGGTTTCGGAGCCGGTGTGGCATACACGTTTGTAAGAAAGCTGGGAAAAGCAGGAGAGAGAGGCCCGGTAATTGTAATGTGCTTTTCGGTATTTTCGTGTATAGTCACGACACCATTTCTTATAATAGGTGCAAAACCAATGTCATTATATCAGATAGTTATGCTTCTGCTTGCCGGTGCGGCTGCAACAGGGGGACAGTTGTCCATAACAAAGGCGTATACTAAAGCACCTGCAAAGGAAATATCTGTATTCGATTATTCACAGGTAGTCTTTGCAGCGGCTCTTGGACTGGTATTTTTAGGACAGATTCCGGATCTTATGAGTATTATAGGATATGTGATCATAATAGGAAGTGCTGTTTTTAAATGGAATTACAATTTGCAGCACGAATAAAAATTATAGTGGAGAAAAAATCATGAATTACGCAGGAATTAAATATTGTGATATAGCAAATGGGCTTGGATGCCGCACAGTACTATTTGTGTCGGGCTGCAGGAATGGCTGCAAAGGCTGTTTTCAGCCGGAAACATGGTCATTTACTTATGGAAAACCTTTCGATGAGGCGGTTGAAAATGAGATTCTTGAATCGTTGAAACCTGATTATATAAGGGGACTTACCCTTTTGGGCGGTGATCCTATGGAGGAGGAAAACCAAAAGGCACTTCTGCCATTTATGAGAAAGGTAAAAAAGAATTTTACGGATAAGGATGTGTGGGCATACACCGGATATATATATGAGAAGGATCTTCTCAAAGGACAGAGAAAATATACAGAATATACGGATGAGCTGTTGTCTGCAATAGATGTGCTGGTGGATGGACCATTTATAGAGGAACAAAAAGATATTACGCTTAAGTTTAAAGGTTCTGCAAATCAAAGAGTTATTGATTTGAGAAAAACCATTGCAAATAACGAAATCATCATTTATGATATTTAAAGCTTATAGCTATATGTACGCTCAGAATGTTTCGTTTGAAGAAGATTCCAAGAGTACATATTATAAATACGGAGGACATTTCATGAAAGATAATGAATTACAAGGAAATGAGAAAATAGAAGAAGCAATTGCTGCCTTACAGCAGGAGCCTACGCAGGAAATGCTGGCACATACTCTGACAGTAATTCGCAGACGCATGCAGGAAAAAGGACAATTCGTAATTGCAGTAGAACCGCCCACTGGTGATAACCAACTGAAATTACAGGCAATTACGACAGATGATGGGAAACTCTGGTGGATGGCATTTACCAGTTTTGAGGAAGAATTAAAAGGAAGTAATAGCGTTATGTCAACCTTTATGACAGATATCAAGCAACTCTTCACCTCTGCCCTTCAGGCTGATACGATCTCCGGTATCATTCTCAATCCATGGAATCGTACCATTATGCTGGATAAAAATCTGATTCAGATTACACTTGGATTATAAAAAAATCATTTCTTGACATTATGCTTTTTTTTAGTATAATGAGGAATCGGGCTTAAATTTGCCCATCGGTCAGTTCGAGACCTTCCTGACCTTAATTAAAACTAAAGGAGCATAACAATATGAAGAAAAAATTATCCCCTACTGTGTTTCTGGCACAGGCAGCAATGATTGCAGCACTGTATATCGTGTTGACTTTTATTGCAAATGCACTTGGTCTGGCTAATTATGCCATTCAGGTCCGTTTCTCTGAGGCGCTGACAATTCTGCCCTATTTCACTCCGGCTGCAATACCCGGTCTGTTCGCAGGCTGTCTGCTCAGCAACATTCTTACCGGCTGTATGCCATTGGATGTCATCTTTGGAAGTCTGGCTACTCTGGTTGGTGCTTTCGGTACTTATGCACTGCGTAAGCACAAATGGCTGGCACCACTTCCACCTATCATTGCGAACATCATTGTCGTACCTCTGGTATTATCCTATGTTTATCAGTTTGAAGGCAGCCTGCCTTATTTCGCATTGACTGTAGGCATCGGCGAATTCATTTCCTGCGGTATCCTCGGTATGATCGTCCTCAACACCCTGCAGAAACATGCCGGTAAAATCTTTCAGGGAATCTACAAATAAATGATAAGTCACGCAAGACCTCTGACGGTTAATTTTATGAACACGTCAAGGCTGTAAGGACTTCTATGCACCTACAGAAGAAATGCTTTTATTACAAGCCCTGCGCCTGAACTCGCCTACGGCTCAAACAACGGCTCGGGCTTGCAGGCATTTCTTCTTTGCTGCTAAGAAGTACTAACAGCCATTCCTAATGTTCATAAGAATCAGCCGTCAGAGGTCTTGCTGTTACATACAATTTTTTGTATAACTTTCTGAATACAGCCGCCGGTCATGACAGTTCGGTGAATGAAGCTTAGGCAGTGATGTCTAGTATTTCTTAGAACAAAGAACAAATGCTTGCAAGCCA
>OIXA01005357.1_pt1 | contig 11475 bp, 17 predicted proteins | sample 1587721 | NCBI WGS metagenome assembly OIXA01 (sample SAMEA3888900, study PRJEB22519) | human gut metagenome | biome: human gut; feature: human-associated habitat; material: faeces | place: Denmark | collected 2013 | reverse complement strand
CATGCTCGCCGATGCGCTCCTTCAGAAACTCCGTCATCATGAAATACGGATTGCCGAGCAGGGCAGGAATGCCCACCACCGGAGCCAGCATCTGGGCGAGGAAAGAGCCGCAGCTATTGCCCAGAAGCAAGTCGGGCTGTTCCCGGTCGATGATGGAGCGAATCTCCTTCAGTGCCTCCTTTGGGTGCAAAGGGAGGTCGGGAGTCAGCACCACCGCCGTCCCCTCAAACGCCTCTTTCAAGGCTCTTGCCATCGGACAGCTGCCCGTGGCGAAGAATCCGTGTAGGAATAATATCTTCTTCATGCTCTAATCATTTGATAATGATGCGCCTGTAATCTAGGAGGATAAGCCATGCTCAACTCCCATATTAGGCAATATATCTGCAAAAATACAAAAAAATATTCAGAAAAGTGATTTTATGGATGGATTTTGTTGGCAGGGCGAACTTGATTTAACCTTATTTTATAAGATAGGGGGATATTTTGATAATCTGAAATCCTTAATGACCTTAATGACCTTGACCTTAATGACCGGATTCTTGGGGGATTGAAAATGATAATGACCCTTAATAACTTTGACCCTTCATGACCTCTTTAAACAAAAAGGTGGAAGGTATGGTAGATATAATCTTAGTAAAATGTAGAGTAATTTGCATTTTTTTCATAATCATTCGTGTTTCTAACATATTTTACCTATCTTTGTGCCTTAAAAAATAGAAGTTGCAAAATGGAAAAGTATGTGGTAGAATTACAGGCTATACTAGCCAAATATAGAAGTCTTAGTATTTCGCAGCAGATAGATTACGATAAGTTCTATCTGTATTCTATCATCACGCACTCCACAGCCATAGAAGGTTCTACTGTGACGGAAATAGAGAATCAATTGCTCTTTGATGAAGGTATTTCTGCAATGAGATAAACCGCAGGCGTGAATTGCTTCTTGAAAACCCGAGTGAAATGGATGCATATTTGTTGAGCTTCGATGCTCATAACATCCTTGTCAGCATCCATCCTTGGGTGGATGGAAATGGCAGAATGTCGCGTCTCATCATGAATCACCTTCAGTTTGAATTTAATCTTGTTCCGACAAAGGTAATGACTGATGATAAGGCAGCTTATATTGAAGCTCTTAATGCATCTCGAGAAGAAGAGTCGATGTTACCATTCCAGTCTTTCATGCTTCAAGAACATATCAAAAATCTTAAGGCTGAGATAGAACAGTATGAAAGATCTATGGATGATGATGTCGTGATAAATGTCGGGAAAAACTTTAAAAATGTCGGGAAAGAAAAACTGTAACGACACGTACTATTGAAAGAGATATTGCTGCTCTTCAAGCCAAGGGAATCTTGAAGCGTGAAGGCGGTAGAAAAAGTGGTAAATGGATAGTTGTAAACATTAAAAAAATAGAAACAGATATGGCTACAAAGTCGAAACATAGCATAGAAGAGAAAATTGAGGATTGGTGTAAAAAGCAATTCAAAGGTCAAAAGTATTATACCAAAACAGAAACTATCAATTCTGAAATAGATTTCGCTCTAGAGAAAGCACCAAGTAAACAGGGTGGTTCTGGAAAGAACTACCCTGATATCAAGTATTTGCTTACCTCCGATAACAGTAGAAGAATTCCTGTTATGATTGAGGTAAAAGGCAAGAAGGGGGATTTGATAAAGGTGAATGAAAAAGGTGAGATCGATAATCTCAAAAAGAATTCAGACTCTAATTTTCAGAATATAGCAAAATATGCAGTCAATGGTGCTGTTCACTATGCTAGTGCCATACTTAACTATGCTGAGTCTTATAAGGAAGTTTTAGCTGTTGGTGTAAATGGTGTAACTACTCAGCACCCCCTATGGGCATGAGTAGTTACTTTAACCTTGATGAAAGTTAAAAAAAATAAATATCTCATATTTTCTCGTTAGATTTATATATCTTTGCATCAAAATTAAACAAATATGAATATATGGCTAATTTGAATAGACTTAAAGCAGTACTTGCAGAGCAAGATAAAACAGGGAAATGGCTTGCTGAACAACTTGGAAAATCAACTTGCACTGTGAGCAAATGGTGTAAAAACTCTGTTCAGCCAGATCTTAATACGCTAAATGAAATAGCGAATAAACTACACGTAGATATTAAAGATCTGTTAGTTAGCAATCTGAATGATATAAAATAACATGGTTAAATATGAATTATCACAAGAGAAATTAGATGTGATTAACAAAACACGTTCTAATATATTTGATTGGAGAGGACAATTTACTCCAGAGCTTATTGAATATCTTCTTTCAGTTTTCTCAAAACCAGGAGACGTTGTTGCTGATCCGTTTTCTGGAAGCGGAACTGTTCTGTTAGAATCAATTCGCTGTGGATATGATGCTTTGGGGTTTGAAATAAATCCGAGCGCATTTTACATGTCCAAATTCTTTGAGTATTGTAAATTGACACTTAGTAAACGGGAAGAACTTATCACAGAACTTCGCGAACTAGTTGGGTACAATATTAAAAATATGAATTCTGACAAAATGGTTTACACAAAAGACAATGATTATCGCACAGCTTATGTGGAATTGCTTGATTTTGCAAAATATTGCAATTCGGTTATTCCTAATCATTTATTGCCTTTTGTGATAAATGTATTATTCATGTGCGAAAAGGATAAAAAGATGTCTTTAAAAGCATCTCTTGTTAAGAATATAAATTCTTTGAAGAGTCTTTTGTTTTCATTACCTAAGACCAATAATAAGATTGAAGCAAATTGGTCAGACGCACGTTGCATCTCGGAAAAATATAATGAGAAGATAGACATTATTATTACTAGTCCTCCATATATAAATGTATTCAATTATCATCAAAACTATAGAGGTATAGTAGAGTGTTTTAATTACAATCTTTTAAATGTTGCAAATAGCGAAATAGGTTCAAATAGAAAAAATAGGCAAAACCGTTTCAAAACAGTTGTTCAATATGCGATAGATATGGGACATGTATTACAGAGTTGCACTTCTTCGCTCAAAACTGGAGGGGTGATGATTTGGATTGTAGGTAGATGTTCAAACGTGAGAAAAGTTCCATTTTATAATTCAAACATAATCTCAGACCTTGTAAACATTATACCTGGTCTTCAGTTGGAACAAATATCTCAACGTCAATTTGGAAATCGTTTTGGCGAGAAAATAATAGAAGATATTATTATCGTAAAAAAGACTTCTAACGTTGCTTTTGTTCCATTAAGTAACACTTTTGAAGCTATTGGCATACGACACTTGGAAAAGGCATTGCCATATGTTGAAGAAAAAGATAAAGCCGATATAGAAGTGTTAATAAACAAACATAATACTGTAATTGAATCTCCAATACTTAATAAATTATGATACAATTTCCTCATAAAGAAAAGTTGCTTGCTGCAATAGACAACAGAAAAGCTGCAGGTGATATTGATATTTTACGTGAAGCTTATCATGCTTATGAACAATGGATACAGCAGATGACGTCTTTACGTTCAACTGGTGACGAATTCCTGTCGGACTTGGTAAGACTACTTAACGAGTATAAAAATTATCTTGAAGTAGATCTTATAGCAGGTAGAGGAAGTGATTTTATCAAACGTCAAAAGGGACAACTGAAATTGGACAATAGTGTAATTGAAGAATTTTTGCCATATTTAGTTTCCCCTAAATTGTTGGATAATCTCCCAACAAATTACGAACTTGAAACAGGGTCTCAGACCAGTTTTATGTCATTATCTTTTTGTCCATCAAGCATAAGAACACTTGACAAGCCGCAAGTTACTATCAAAGAGAAAGATCAAGATTTTACAATAGGTAAATCTGTATTTTATAAATTTTCAACAGACCAATCATTTAGTGCAAACAATACGATAGATGGCAAATTATTTTTGGCGGTGCTTGCTGCTGAATGCAAGGTTAACTATGACAAAACCATGTTCCAAGAATGTGCAGGTACAGCAGCAAGGCTTAAACAAGGATGTCCTATTTCAAAATATTATGCTCTTGTAGAATATCTTGATATGCAACCAGAGGACACCCGATTGACAAGTATTGACAACGTATTTCTTTTAAGGAAGTGCAAAAGGCTACCATACGAGAAAAGAAGTGTATACGAAGAGGTTAGGGCACAGCATATAAACAACCCCATTAGTTTTGACGTAATGAAGTTGTTTGTGAAAGAGATGCAGAATTTTATCAATGCAACATGGTATGATCCAGAAGCTGCTTTGGCAAGAGGTGCATTTGTGTAAAACGTATCCATAAACGTATTACTTTTTATAACACTATCTTTAATAAGTTCAATCGTATTATGCTAAGCAAATGTATTTTTTAACTATAAATTCGAAAAGCATATGGTTATAGAAATAACGACAAAAAAAATTGCAGTGTTTTTCACCATCGTCATTTTGATTTGCGGTGGCTTTGCCTGTGGATTTTATTTAGGGAAAAGAGGAACTGTTCCTAAAGAAGAATACACAACTGCTCGACAATACGCTATCTATACGTCAGAAATGTTAAAGGCATTACATTCCGACATAGGTAAGCCCTATATTAGCAATGTGGATTTTTGTACAAATGCAAGGGCCATAGCAACACTGAAAGCCAAAGCAACAGGCAAAAAATATTCAGAAACACAAGGCACCTCATATACATTAGAAGAATTGTTAGATGTAAATTCTTTGCTAAAAGAGGAATAAAAACGATATGCACAGAAGGTATAGTATGTTAATCTTTTTACTTACTATAATTCTGTGCTTTCACCATCCCAATGCCTCCTGCAACCACAAAGATACCAATCGTAAAGAAGAACCAAAAGATAATTGTGCATAATGCCCAAGATAGCAGCCATCATATTCCTTGTAGCGTTCACGTGTGTGTACTAATAATGGTGAGCCTGTTTATTTTGTATTTAGTCATTAGTCATTTTTGTCATTTTCGATTTTTGATGAAATTTCGCAAGATTTAGTCATTAGTCATTAGTCATTTTCGACTTTGGAAGCCATCTTTGACAGACAGGAACAAAAAGGCATAAAAAAGCGGAGCACGATTTCACAACCACACTCCGCGCAAACTTAAACAACTAATAAAACAAGCTAAAATAAAGTAAACTAAATTACAATGATTATCAGTTAGTTATGTGATTTCTTTGAGTTGCATTTTTCTTTATTTTGAGCTTTTTTTGGTGCATTTTTGGGACTATTTTGGGACTTTTTGGGACTTTTGATAGAAAAGATTTGGTTGTTTCAGAAAATAAGAGTATCTTTGCATCGGTAACAAAATAAAGCAAGACAATGGGAAGAAGAAAAACTATTGTAAAAGCTAAAGAGCCTATAAGACTTAGGTTCAAAAAGCTAAAGAATGGCAATAAGTCTATCTATCTGATGGCTTATGATGCTAGTAAGGGTGTGAATAACTGCTATTCGTATGAACATCTGGGATTGTATCTTGTGCCCGAGGTTGATGAAGCTGCAAGGATTCTGAATAAGAACACGATGAATGCAGCCAATGCTATCAAGGCACAAAGATTGATAGATTATGCCAACGGAAAGGCTGGCATAAAGAAACCTGATAAGGGTAAGAAGATTCTTTTGATGGATTGGATGAAACTTTATGCTGCCAAGAAAGAGAAGTTAGGACAGAGCAAAAGTAATGCCGTGACAATTAAGAACGTTATGTTGCACCTTGTTAAATATAAGGGTGATAAGATAACTATGGATAGGGTGGATAAAGCCTTTTGTGAGGGTTTTGTGTTGTATCTTGTCAATGGGAAGACGATTGGTACAAGGAAACCCAAGAAAAGCGGTGAACACAAGGAAAAACCGATTGCCAATAGTACTGCTAGACTTTATTTCAACACCTTTGTTACTGCCCTGAATGAAGCGGTGAGGGATGGAATAATAGGTAGAAATCCTGCAAACCAACTAAAGAAAGAGGAAAAGAAACCTTTAAACAGAAGTGGCAACGATAGAGGGTATCTAGAAATTGATGAGGTCAAGAAACTGATGAACACTCCCTGTAATGATGAGCAAACAAAGATGGCTTTCTTATTTGCCTGTTTCTGTGGTCTTAGACTATCTGACATAAAGGATTTGAAATGGAAAGATATTAAGTCGGGCGAAGATGGGACGGTTGTCAGTAAGATTCAGGTGAAGACACAACAGAGTATTATTGTTCCTTTGTCTGTCAATGCCCTGGAATGGTTGCCTGATAGGGGTGATGCAAAAGAGGAAGACTTAGTGTTTATTTTGCCTTCACATTTCTCCATAAACAGAAGCGTGAAGAAATGGGCAAGGGATGCAGAGATAGAGAAGAATGTAACGTTCCACCTATCTAGACATACATTTGCTACAACTTTGCTTACTTTGGGTGCTGACATCTACACAACTAGTAAGTTGATGGGACATAAAAACCTGAGAACAACCCAGATTTATGCAGAGGTTGTAAACAAGAAGAAAGTGGAAGCAGTTAATTTAATGGATAAGGTATTTTAATGATTAGAAGATATGAGAGAAAGTATATTAAGAGATAAGTTAAAAGAGTTTCAACTCTTTATAATGGAGAACAGATATAGTAGAGGTTTGGTGCATGATAGCAAGAATGATGAAGACAGAAAGAAAGGAGAGGCTATTTTGAAAGACTTCTTTATCGGTATGGTTGAGGGCAAACCAATAACTAAAGCTATTGAGATACTGGAGTATATCAAGGAACACAAGTGGGAACAGACAAAATTTAAAAATGGAGATAATGAAGAAAGATTTGGTGTTTGGCAATATGGAGAAAACTTCTTTAAATGGTCTGATTTGGTTATAGATTATTTGGTAGATAGTCTTGAAGATATGGCTAAAAAAATGGGCGGTTCTTCTTTGGTTACTAAGGAACAGAGCAAGCAGCCTCAACAACTGGGAGATTTTGAGAATAAAAGAAAATTTGCTGAACACATCTTAATTCAAGATAAGTTGGAATTGTTGGAAGAATTACACGACTTATTGAAAGGTAAAATAGGCAAATATGTAGCTATGACTATAAGGGCTGCCGTTGAAGTTGGTGTGATGAGCAGACCTTACTTTTCTGAGGTTAAAGCAGAATTTGTAGAGGTCGGGGATAAAAGCGGTTATAATATTTACTATAATAAAGTTGAAGCGTATGACAAAAACGATTTTGAATATGTAAAAGGGAAACTTTTGAAGTATAAGAAAGTAGAAAATTGATAGCTTTTGATAGCCTTTGATAGCCTTAATAGTCTTAGATAGTTTGGCTATTAAAGGCTATCTTGTTTATTTTGAGATTGTTAGAAATCTCCTTACCTTTGCACTATCCAAACAGAGTTGTAGGCTTATATACACCTATGAGTTATTTCAACTTTGAATGGTGGTGGAGCAAAGTGTATCGAGGTGAAAGAGCACTCCACCTTTGTTCTCTTCTAAATAAAATAAGAAATATGGAAGAAAACAAAGACATTATGCAGCAGTTGGCAGAGATAAAGGCATTAACCTTACTCGCTGCAAAGGAAATGCTAACAATGAATGATGCAGTATTATATACTGGTCTAGGTAAATCATACTTGTATGTTCTTACTTGCAAAAATAAGATACCATATTACAAACCAAATGGTAAGAACATCTATTTCAAGAAGTCTGAGTTGAATGATTGGTTGCAGCGAAACCGAGTAAACTCTATTGATGAGGCTGAGAGTGCAGCAGCCTTGTATGTAGCCAAGAAAGGGGGTGAGTTATGATGATGCAGCAACCAAAGGTTCTTTATTATGCCAAGTTTGAGTATGACAAGAAGAATAGATTCAAGCCTAATGGCACAGAGAGAAAAGACCCCGTTTATGTTATGACTAAGTGTAGTGGGTGCTATCCACCTATGGCACATTTCGTAAACAAACGTGGTATCAATAAGGGTAAGGCTACAATGTATCTGAAACAAAAACGTGACGAGCAGCCAAGCAATGCACCAAAGATGTTTCTGCAAAGTACTGGTAGCCTCAACTTTACTGGGTTAAAGGATTGCTTTACGTGGAGTGGAACGGCTTACGGCTACCCTAATAGTACTCCTACATATTCAAGCAGAAAGATTCCAAACCCTTTCCTGAGTTGCAGGAATGATGGCTATCTGTTTCAGTTCCACCAAGAAGATGAAGTGTTGAGGCAAAATGGGTTTACTATCCCTAGTAGTTTTGAGTTACTGATATTGGAGAATGCTAAACCTTTGATGGCTTCGTACAACCAACAACTGCAATTAGGATTGTTCGATGCAGTATTGAATATGTGTCGTTCAAGTGCCATTTCTTGTGCTGATAGTGATGAGACTGAAAAAGGTTAATTCCCTTATTATAACAAGTCGTGAATTAATACAGATTTTAGTAACATCAACAACATAAACAGAGGTGGTATGATAGACAACATAAAGCTATCTTTGCCAAGGTGTAGGGATATGCCTGATATAAGTGGCTATCTTGACAATGGTAATGAGAATTGCAGTATGAAAACTGGAGAGGTTAGTGTCTATGGTAATGTAGAGAATATCAAGGTGACACAATACTTTGGTGGTTACTCTATCCAAGGCAGTTTACCTAAATTCCTATATGGAAACAATGTGTGCCAACTGACTAGAAAGGAAGTTGGTTTAGCTATTGAGAAACTTTCAGATAGACTTCATTTGCCTTTGGATGATGCAGATATAACTAAAATTGAAGTTGGTGCTAACATCTGTTTAGCGAAACAACATACTGCATATACAAGGTTGTTGGGTGATATGCCGAGAATGCAGCGTGTTTCTATGGCAGATAGTCTGTACTATCAAGGTTCAGGCAGGGTTTACCCAAGGCAGTATTACTTCTATGACAAGGTAGCAGAAGTAAAAAAACATGGTGGTACAATGCCACAAGGTCTTGAAGCTGCCAATATGATGAGGTACGAAATGAGATTGAATGGAAGATTACCTTTTCAGTTGTCTATACCAGAGTTTAAGGGTTCAACATTGCAAGATAGGGAAGTGTATCAAGAGTTAATTAATAGGTGGCTCAATGGTTACCTGAGTATTAATAAATTGGTTAATATGGAAGACGAACATTTGAAAAAAGGAATGAGTGTAAAGGAAGCACAAGAAGTTTTTATTGCTCAACAGATAGCCAAGGGCGGTTCTTCTATGATAGATGAATTTATAGCCAAGCTAAAGCAAAATGAGTGCTTTGATAATCGGCTCTATTATAATCGAGTAAAAAGCAATTTGCAGAAGTTGGCAAGTAAAACAAAATTGAGTGTAGATAATGGGGATATTGAGGAATTAACGGCAAAGGTAAAACAGATTGCCCAAGATTCTTAATTCTCTTATATAACAAGTCGTGAATTAATACAGATTTTAGTATCAAAGGCATTTTGATTTAGTGTTTAACAATGCACTCTTATGGGTGCTTAAAAAGTAAAAATAATGAAAACTGAAAAGTTTAATTTGAGTGTGTTAGATTTAAAGGGTTTGTTCTGTGATGTTCTTGCAAGACATCTGAACGATGGAACACTTACAAGAGAGTTCGTAGCTGATATGAAAAAGCGTGGTGTCCTGACTGATGCAAAGAAAGCCAAGGAGTTAGAACAGGAAATCAACTTCATGATTCATGGGGATTCAGACTTCTGTGGGTTCTTCTGCAACTTGTTTGCTAGGAGAGATTCAATGAGCACAAGAGAGAAGTTAAGACAGATATTGATAGAAGAAGATACTATCAAACGTTTGACTGCTGAGTGTGAAGATGAAGACAACCTAAAGGAGTGTTGCAAAGACTGCCCAAGCAAAGATAGTGGGGAGTGTGGTGCGTGTATTGTCAAGGAAGAAACAGAGTAGGCACAAATAAGGTCTTCTGTTGCTATATCCTTTGAGTGATGGGTGATTGTTCGAACAAAGAAATAAAACTCCACCAAGGGAAACAGAGCAGCTTCAATGGTCGGTGCAAAGGTCGGGTGTTCCTGATACTGGCTGCAACTATATGATTGCTGAGGCTGAATGCCAACTTGCTCAACGTCTGGTCGGTGCAGTACTGGGAGCCTCAACGACAATGGGCATTTCCTCTATGATAGAGGGATATAGTGGGTAAAAAGAAAGGGAGTAGGCTTGAAACCTATTCCCTTTGTTCTTGTCTGATAGTCTTATTTCTTCTGCTCGGCTACCTTGTCAAGTGCCTTTTTGATTTCCAACATTACCCATACTGCCTTTTGTATGGCGGTGTAGTCTGTAATATCGGCAAGCGGTGTAACTGCAACTTCAAGAGCAGCGTTGCCAAGTTCCTTACTAAGTTCTGATGCACTACCAAAGGTAGGCTCTAACAACTTCAACAGTTGTTCTGATTGGTTCTGTACCATATTTCTAGATATATAAATAGCAAGACTACCTTTTGTTCAATGCACTATCTAGGGAATGCACCTACACACCATTACAATGTGTAGAAAGGGTCTTGCTAATATGTTATGCCCGCAAAAGCAGTTGAACGGCTGCAAGATAGGGCGATTATTTCTTTTAGGATTTCTCCTAGATATTTGAATTTTGAACGCTACAAAGATATATCAAAAACAAGAAACCACAAAAGAAAGTGCAAGTATTAACAGAAGATTAACACTTCAATGTGTTGGGATTCCTGAGAAAGTTGTATCTTTGCAGCAGACATAAACAGAGGAGTGGAAAGGCTTTCCACCTTAATCTTGTGGTTAATATAATGAGGTCGCCAACATTCTGTTTATCTAAGGTAGTTGGATATTGGTCGGAATTGGGCTGACTGAGAAGTACCAACTGCATTAAAGAAAGGTTTGTACTAGTCGGGATTAGTCTGATTATACATCAGCCTTTCTACCTTTGGTTTGAGAAAGAGCGGTGTCACTTCTCAATTAAGTAGGTGTGGTGTACATACTCTCACATCTAGCCAAGGGGGTTTTGCTCTCCATTTGGTTGTGGTTCTTGAATGGTTCAAGAGTGCCACGATTGAATGGAGAGCGTTTTCTGTGGCTTTATCCTTTGGGCGGTGGGTGATTGTTCCACCGAGAAGAAAGAGAGCAGCAGAGTTACGAAACATCTTCGTGTTATCTCTTGACCTTAATTGCTGAGGCTGAATGATAGAGCAAAGGAAGTCGTGGAACATCTGGGCGGTGGCTATCCTGCAAAGGTCGGGAGTATTCTTCTATGGGATTCAGGCAAGGAAAGCAAGCAGCCTCAACAACTGGAGCGAGAAAGAAAGTTTGCTAAACCTTTGGTGGATTCAGGAAGATTTATTATATTTGCAGCAGAAATCCCACCTTAGTGCCCTAGCACTTGCATTATTTTGTTACCCACCTTATTGCAAGGTGGGATTTTTTGTACCTTTTTGGGACTATTTTGGGACTTTTGATTAGAATATGCTTAAAATATGTGGGTGAAAAAGTGTGCTAACTATCTGAAAATAAAAAGGCTACACCATTTCACAATGATGCAGCCTGCAAAC
>OIXA01005355.1_pt1 | contig 11482 bp, 11 predicted proteins | sample 1587721 | NCBI WGS metagenome assembly OIXA01 (sample SAMEA3888900, study PRJEB22519) | human gut metagenome | biome: human gut; feature: human-associated habitat; material: faeces | place: Denmark | collected 2013 | reverse complement strand
CAGAACTATAAATCTAATTACTTTCTTAACCATATATTTTCTCCATTTTTTTATCAGTCACAAAACTGCTGTAGCAGCTTACCGGCTCAATATCAAATTGTATCGTCATATTACTATGTGTGTCACACGTATGATTGAACCTATCGATAATACGCTTCATGACATCGGAGGCTGTATCGCATGAGCACTTCGACAAAAGCACAATGTACTGTGAATCACTGTACTTTGCTGCCACATCCCCCACACGCAGGCACTTTCTAAGTGCTCTTTCAAGTGTATGCATGGAATCCTTCATCTGACTATGATTCTTATCCGGCTGACTGCTATACATTGGCACAACAGTGACAAGCACCAGACTCTCCGGAATCGTAGAACGGGCACTCTTTCTGACCTCCAGCTGATAGATTTCCTTGAACACAGGATATCCGCACATGAAAACACCATTCATGCTCTCCTCACTGATATCGTCCTTCACTTCATCTATATTGTAGCTTGAAGCACCCTTTGTGACAGATAAAAGCTCCTCATACACCTTGTTGAGCATGACAGTCTTTCTAACGCCAAGATCCTTGTCCATAATAGCCTTGGCAGTCTCATAAGTATCAAAAGCCATCTGTACCTTTTTGGTACGCATGCGTGCTACAATCAGATATGAGTATATCTGCTCATCCGAACGTTCATATACAATAGCCCTGGTGCAAAGCTGCTCAAGCTTCTCATAGCAGCCTGTATCAATATACAGCTTTGCCAGAGCCTTTACTGTATTTACGTATCTGGAATGGTAAAATGCATTGAGCGTCATAAACCAGTGTGTATCTGTCCTAAGAGGCAGGAAATCTCCATGGTAAAGGGCTATGGCCTTCTCATAGCTTTCAATAGCGGTCTCCTTGCTCCTGCAAAATGCCATCTCAGCCTCATTTATATATCTGTCAAACTCTTCGACATCAATGGTTACTTCCACATCATCATTCCATTTGTACAAGCCGCCTCTAACAGAAACTATGCACTCCTCGCCAAAGGAGGCATCTCTTAGAGCCTTTCTGAGCCTGTATGCCAGATTCTTAAGGGCTCCTACCGGATTATCAGTCTCCTCCTCAACCTGCCATATAGCCTCTGAAATATCCTCTATACAGACACCCCTGTTTCTGTTCATCGCCAGATATACAAACAGCTTTTCAAGCTTCTCAGACCTCCATGCCCCTTCCTGGACAGATGTTAAGCCATTACCTACCGTAAAGCTGCCAAAAGTTTTTAATTTAATCATATAAATCTCCCCATTTCTGACATTAAACATTATATAGTCATAAACATATTAATCTTTTTGGAATCCCTATAAGACTCAAAAATTAAACCCAGATTAAAATTTACGCAAATCATCACTGCCGTCGTCGACAGTATTTTGTATTTTCATTATCTTAACAAAGTATGAGTAGTCATCATTTACCTTTACCTCACACCTGTCACCCACCTTGTGCCCGAATATAGCTGCACCAAGCGGTGACTCCTTGCTTATCAGATTCTTTAAGGAATTGCCCCTTACTGTTGTGACAATCTTGTATGTCTCAGTCTCATCATCATCCTCAAAATACACATCAACCGTATTGAACATACCCACCTCATCATCCTTTGACTCATCGGATATGACAACGGCAGTCTTAATCATCTTCTCAAGGTATCTGATACGGCTCTCGTTCTGGTTCTTAAACTGCTTGGCGGCCTTGTACTCGAAGTTCTCGCTCAAGTCACCCTGGGCTCTCGCCACCTTTACGTCATCAAGAGCCTTCTTTCTGACAACGAGCTTTCTGTACTCTATCTCGTCCTCCATTTTCTTTATATCATTTGCTGTCAATTCATCATGCATGTCTTAAACCCTCTTCCTGCAAAATTGCGTCAAAATGTATTTAGAGAAGCCCTGCGATACCACAAAGCAGCACAATCGCACCAAGAACTATACGGTACCATCCAAACACAATAAAGTTATGCTTCTTTATGTAGCCCATCAGGAATTTGATAACAATAAGTGAAACGACAAATGCCACAATCATCCCGATAATCAGAATAGCAGCCTCTTCTCCTGTAAAATGAAATCCAAATTTAACAAGCTTCAGAAGACTCGCACCAAACATAACCGGAATAGCAAGGAAAAATGTATACTCAGCGGCAACAGTCCTTGAAACACCAATTAAGAGAGCTCCGACAATAGTAGCGCCTGAACGTGATGTACCCGGAAAAACAGCTGCAATAAGCTGGAAAAATCCAATCATAAGCGCGGTCGTGTAGCTTATGTCGACAAGTGAATTAATCTTAGCAGACTTGCCATTATGTCTGGTCTCAATCACAATAAAAGCAATACCAAAGAGTATAAGCATGATAGCTACTGTCTGGAAATTGTAAAACAGTCTCTCGAATACATCATCAAAAAGAATTCCGATAATAGCTGCCGGAATAGTTGAAACAAGAATATGAAACCACAGCACGAATATATCAGTCTTGACCCATGCACCGATACCGGTCTTTGCAAGAGGAGCTTTGTTATTCTTCCTGCCGAATGGCCAGATCTGGCTCCAAAACAAAACAACAACCGCCAAAATGGCTCCAAGCTGGATAACCACCTCAAACATACTGTAAAAATCGTCCGGGTTCTTTCCTATTCTAAGTGGTAAAATCTCATTCAAAAGAATCATGTGGCCGGTGCTGCTGATAGGCAGCCACTCTGTAATGCCCTCCACAATTCCAAATATAACAGACTTGATAATGTCAAAGATTTCCATAAATAAATTTCCTTCCTTTAAGATATTTTCTACAACTAATTTATTATATTATTTTTCCAATCACAAGTCCATGGAATTTAAGAAAAATTTAAATTAAATCTTTTCATATTAGAAAATTTTTTGTAAAATACTCATAGCAATTATGAAAAAGTGAAAGGACAAAGACAAAACATGAAGAAAAAAATCAGTATCATGCTTTGCATAGTACTCTTCGCCCTGACAGGCTGCACCAACTCCGGCAGCACAATACGCTTCGGAGCAGCCGACATCGGTGGAATGTACTATTCATTTGCAAATACATTTACGGAGCTTGCCAATGAACAGGGCTATGACTTTACCTGCAAGGTCCGTACCACAGCAGGCTCTAATGCCAATATAAGGCTTTTATCCGATGGCTATATAGAGATAGGCATCGCACAGGCAGACCTGATAGCCGACGCCTACAAGACAAATGAAAATTTAAGGGCTATAGCAGGGCTTTACACCGAGACCTGTCAGCTTGTGGTCCGCGCTGATTCAAACATACAGACTCTTGACGACCTGTCAGGACACACTGTAAGCATCGGAGCAGAGGAATCCGGCACCGAGCGAAATGCCACACAGATTCTTGAGTTCGCCGGTATGCCATCATCCCTTGTTGCCACCAAAAACCTAGACTATATCGAGGCCACAAAAGAGCTGAAAGCCGGTGATATAGATGCCTTCTTCTGCACTGCAGGACTCACCACCACTGTCATAGATGAGCTCTCAAAAGAATGCGACATAAGGCTTATCCCGCTGACTGATACTGTGATAAGCAAGATGCTTGAAAGCAGCTCTGCCTACACAAGCGAGGTCATACCTGCCGGCACATACACAGGCCAGACCACAGATATAAGCACAATAGGTGTAAAATCTGTGCTTATCACAAAAGCTAATGTATCCGACGATACAATTGAGCAGCTTACATCGCTCCTGTTTGAAAAAGAAAGTGAGCTCTCCTACTCCAACTCTCTTAAGCTTGAGCTGACATATGACTTTGCAACAGACGATATACCTATCCCATTCCACAATGGAGCGAAAAGGTATTATGAAGCCTGTGGATATAGCACAAATTAATTCGCGAATTAATTTTTGACCTATTACGTAATGTTCTATAATATAAAAGAAAATAACAAGAATATAATCAATTAAAATTGAAAGGTAACACATGAAAATACAACTTGACATGTACCAGACACTGGCCGTTGCAGTGCTTGTACTACTACTTGGAAACTACTTAAAAAAGAAAATATATTTTCTTCAGAAATTCTGTATTCCGGCGCCTGTCATAGGCGGACTGATTTTTGCCATCATGACATGCATATGCTATGTCACAGGAATCGCAGAATTTTCCTTTGATGACACACTGCGCGAGGTCTGCATGGTATTCTTCTTTACATCTGTAGGCTTTCAGGCAAATCTCAAGGTATTAAAAAGCGGAGGCAAATCGCTCATCGTATTCCTGGGACTGGTAATAGTGCTTATCATATTACAAAACCTAACCGCCGTGGGGCTTGCAAAGCTCTTAAACCTGAATCCTCTAATCGGCATGTGCACCGGCTCTATCCCTATGGTAGGCGGACACGGCACCGCAGGAGCCTTTGGCCCGGTGCTTGAGGACTTGAACATAAAGGGCGCGACGACCATCTGTACTGCAGCAGCTACCTTCGGTCTCATCTTTGGAAGCCTGATAGGCGGACCTCTTGGAAAAAGACTGATTGAAAAGCATAGCCTGCTTAATACAGCAGCAAACGAGGATGACAGCCTGCTGGTGGAGGATGAGAAAAAGCATGAGCGCCACACTAATATGTATGCTGATGCCGTATTCCAGCTCATCCTGGCAATAGGTGTCGGAACCATCTTTACAATGCTGCTCACAAAGACAGGGCTCACCTTCCCGATATATATAGGAGCGATGCTCGCAGCCGCACTCATGCGAAACATATGTGAGTACACAGGAATCGCCACCATCCATATGGGAGAGATAAATGACCTGGGAGGTATAAGCCTCTCTCTATTCCTAGGCATGGCAATGATTACACTAAGGCTCTGGGAGCTTGCATCACTCGCTCTCCCGCTCTTCATACTGCTTGCAGCACAGGTGCTTCTCATAATCATATTCACGTATGTTATCGAGTTCAACATCATGGGGCGCGACTACGATGCAGCCATACTTGTGTCAGGCACCTGCGGCTTCGGAACCGGAGCCACCCCAAATGCCATGGCAAATATGCAGGCTGTCTGCGACCAATATGTGCCATCCATCAAGGCATATCTGCTCATACCGCTTGTCGGGAGCCTGTTTGCTGACTTTTTGAACAGCCTTGTAATCACATTCTTTATAAACTTACTGTAAAACAACCGGAGAAAAATATGTTTGAAAAACTGAAAAAAATATTTAAAAACAGAGACGAAAAAGAAAAACATAATTACGATTTAACTTTTGACAACGTGGCAATACCTGAGGTGCACGTAAAAAGCACCGAAAGTCACGAGGACACAGATAAAGAAAATGCACCTATCAGCTATGACAATGTTGCCATACCTGAGGTGCATATCAGAAACAGAAAAAATAAATAAAACTGATAAACTAAACCGTTTATTTGAACTATTTTGATACAGGCTGGTTAATTCCAGCCTTTTTCATTGCAATCTCAAATTCTTGAATGCTGATTCCAAGCTCCTTAGCAGCAATATCAGGCTTTAGGTTACCACTATTAACCAATGAAAACAGTGTCAAGGCTCTACCCTCTTCTCTACCCTCTTGCCTGCCTTCTTCTCTAATCCCGTTAACAAATGCCTGTTCATCATACTCTGTTATACACACATCTATCACCTCTGCTCTGTGCTTAGTGAGAAACTCACTTAAAATGTTATTGCTTATACAATAAGTTACAGCTTTATCAACTGCCTGCTCCACTTCCATGCCATCAGACCGGTTCTTACGTATCTCCTCAATAAGCAGCATATATTCCTGCAATGGTCTGCAATTATTTAAAAGCTAATCGTTCATGCCATGATTAATGTTTACCATGTTGGCGGTCCACTCAAAATCTCCGCTTGTATCCTCATGTACAAATGCATCTGACAACTTAAGCTTCATAAATGCCGGCTGCTTCGATGTACCATTGTACAACACCGTATATCTCGGTGTTGGAAGCTTTACCAGTGTCGAACCATAGATATTGTAGGAATGCTCGACAATATAGCGGTCATACATTTTGCTGAAATACATCAAGCCCCTAAGCGGCATATTTGGATTGTAGGAGCTTTGCTGCTCCCATAGATGTAAATAACTATCCAGAAGAATCGATACATCATTTTTCATCTCGATATAAATCACGCTATCAATTGTGTAAAGCTTGATATCATTTACATCCGTATGCGCTGTATTGCATAAAGCGTTATACAAAGATAATATGTTCTCCTTGTATTCTTCATTTCCAAATAAAAGACAGAACAATCTATCCTTATATTTTTTATTTAATTTCATATAGTACTCCTTTTGATAATCACACGTTAATATCTAAGGAGAAATCGATGTCAATTTTATTATACTATTTACAGCTATAAATTGGCAAGTATAAATATTATCTCATGTATGGATCTCATGTATGGATGTATATAACAACAAAAGGAACCCGAAGGTTCCTTTTGCAAAGTAAATCATATAGTAATTGTAATTACTGAAGGAGTGAGAGTACACCCTGGTTAGACTGATTAGCCTGTGCAAGCATAGACTGTCCAGCCTGAGCAAGAATATTGTTCTTGCTGTAGTTAACCATCTCTTCAGCCATATCTGTATCACGGATACGTGATTCAGCAGATGTGGTGTTCTCAACAACGTTGTCAACGTTAGCGATTGTGTGCTCTAAGCGGTTCTGAACAGCACCAAGTGCGGAACGCTGATCGGAAACTTTCTGGATGGATGCTTTGATGGTATCAATTGCGCTTAATGCATTTGTCTCATCAGTTCCATCTACCTTAAGACCATTTACACCAAGCCCCTTTGCACTCATAGATGCAATGTTGATGGAAATCTGATTGTTTGTTGTAGCATCAGCACCAACGTGAAGTTTAATTGTGAGATCGGCAGTTAAATCTTGTGCATTAGCTATATCACCAGTTACGTCCTTGGCTTCAACAACATTACCAACAGCATCATACAATTTTGGAGCATCACTCAGAGCTGACACATTTCCACCTACTGTTGTGAAATAATTTTCTAAGGAATTTTCTGAAATAGCATTTCCATCCTTATCATAATATTTTGCATCAGATGCTGTAACCTTTTTTGTCTTAATAGTTGTAGCAAGCATATTAGCGCTAACCTTTGAACCTTTTGCTCCTGTTGCACCGCTTGCAGTTAATTTCATTAAAACAGTACCGTCTTTATCTGCAATTTCAAATTCACCATTAGTCGTTGTCGGAGAAACGGTATATTTATCTGCAACAGAACCAGATAATTCAAGTGAATAAGTAAAATCATCTGTATCTTTAGCCGTACCGGAAACTTTTACTCCATTATCTCTTAAAGCAACTAACAATTCATTAGTCTCATCTTGTGCTTTTTGAGTTGTCGCAGTACCAGCCGTGAAGCTGAGAGATATATTTGTTTTACCATCGTCTGTGAATGTTGCTTCTCCAGGTGCTGCGGTGCCGAACTTACCATAGCTATAGGTATATTTCTTATCCAAGCTCTTATCACCCTTCAACAAATAAGTTTCATTGAACTTGGTTGTCTCAGATACACGATCAATCTCTGTTGTCAACTGATCGATCTCATTCTGGATAGCTGTACGGTCAGACTCAGAGTTTGTACCGTTAGCTGCCTGAACTGCCAACTCGTTCATTCTCTGAAGCATAGAGTGAACTTCGTTCAAAGCACCCTCTGCAGTCTGTACTGCGGAAATACCATCTTCTGCGTTTGTAGAAGCCTGATCCAAACCACGGATCTGTTTTCTCATTTTCTCAGAAATAGAAAGACCTGCTGCATCATCAGCTGCACGGTTGATTCTATAACCGGAAGAAAGCTTCTCAGTAGATTTAGCAAGTGAGTTAGTTGTTAAGCCCAACATTCTGTTGGAATTCATTGCTGTAATATTGTGTTGTACTATCATAGTAGTTACCTCCTTGTTTTGAGTTTGGGGTGAATCCGTTCGCCCCAGTGTTAATAAAAGTTAAGATATGTTCGGAAAAATCCATCATATCAGTGTCGATATCAAGAAAACGACTGTGCCGTATCGTAGATATCATGAATTTAAGTTTTAGATCGTTGCCTCCTTTCGCAAAACAGAAACCCTCGTTTACAAAATGTTGCATTTTTTATTACAATAACAATATCGGTTGATTTGCTGAGAACTTAACCCTTTTTCTAAAAAAATTTGTGCATTTTTTTGTTTTTTTGAGATTCCACAACACATTGTGTCCTAAAACACTTCTTTATACATTATATTGATCTCATTAAAATAATTTTATCGGCACAGTCACTTGTATATTATCCCAATAAGCAATTCTTGCACTTTTAATTGCCTAGGGTTCTTTTCTTTTTGAATATGTTTTGATGTCTTATAATTGCACGTGGTAAAAAACATCATCTTTTTCTTCTTGTATAATCCCTAAATAACGCTTTGTAATCTGATACGATGAATGGTTGTAGATCATCATCAGCATAGCTGGCGGAACGCCCTGTTTCCATGCATGATAACCAAAGGTTTTGCGCAAAGAATGACAGCTGACATTGCCGTCTAACCCTGTCTCCTCTGCTGCCTGCCGCACAATTCTCCAAGCTTGACTGCGGCTGATCGGCTGATTTTTATGACATGCACTATAAAATAAATATTCGTCTGCTTTTTGGCCGTTGTAGCATTGCCGCAATGCATGCAAAACGCAGTCATTCAGTGCAATTTGATTCGTTTTGCCGGTTTTCTGTTCTACCACCTGCAAATGTGCTCGAAATCTTCTACGCTTGTAGTCATAAACATCTTTCCACTGCAAACTTAATACATCTCCAATGCGCAGCGCTGTGTTCAATCCAACCACTATTAATAAGTAATTTCTCATCTTTCCTTTTTCCAAATAGTAGTTTCGGAACCGCTGCAAATCCTCTTCTTTCCTGATAGGACTTGTTGTACTCATTTCCCCTTTTCCTTTCCGTTGTACTGCTGATTTATCCTGGAAATGCAAGCATTTCCAGAGGTTGCTACGTTTTTTATTCTAATCCTTTGCTTGGAAATACGGAACCCTTGAGCTGGCTATTTCCGGCGCAAATAACGTAGTGCAACATTTTGTAAACAATTGTTTCTGTTTGAAGAGGAAGGAGGCAACCACAAAACAACATGTAATTCTTGATATTTCCAGATGGTTCATGCCATTCACGGAATATCGAAACATATTAACACCGGGGCGAAAGGATTCACCCCGAACATTTATCACAAGGAGGTAACTACTATGATAGTACAACACAATATTACAGCGATGAACGCTAACAGAATGCTTGGCATGACAACAAATTCTCTTTCTAAGTCTACAGAGAAACTTTCTTCCGGTTACAGAATCAACCGTGCAGCTGATGATGCAGCTGGTTTGACAATTTCTGAGAAGATGAGAAAGCAGATCCGTGGTTTGGATCAGGCTTCTACAAACGCAGAAGATGGTGTATCTGCAGTACAGACTGCTGAAGGTGCTTTGACAGAGGTTCACAGCATGTTACAGCGTATGAACGAGTTGGCAGTACAGGCTTCTAACGGAACAAACAGCCAGTCTGACCGTCAGGCTATCCAGGACGAGATTTCACAGCTTACTACTGAGATTGATCGTGTTGCTGAGACAACAAAGTTCAATGAGACTTACTTGTTGAAGGGCGATGACGGCACAAAGAAGCTTAACTTAAAGGCTCATGATGCTGGTCTTGCTGGAACATTAACAGATAATGGTGATGGAACTGCTACTTTCAAGATGAAAGATCTTGAAGCTGGTGGCAAAGTTACTATTGGCGGCAAGGAATACACTATTGGTGGTACTGCAGATGATGTCGCTGATTTGTTGGGCGCTAATGGAGCCAACATTGACACAAATCATAATGATGTTACAGTAAATGGAACTACCTATAAATGGTATCCTGCAGATAATGACACGACTGATGGAAAAACTGGTATTGCAGCTGGATGGTATGAAACAAAACCTGTTAATGATAAAGGTACAGCCAAAACACCTAAATTCGCTGATGCAGCTGCATTTAAAACAGGTGTAACTTCAGGAACAATTACTGTAGGAGCAAAATCTGTAACTCTTATGAAAGATGATGGTGCTAATGGAGGAAAAGCAAGTGACGGTATTGATGATACAGATACTTCTATCATCTCAAAGACAAAAGCTTATGAGTTAGCAGCAAAAGAGCTTTTGGCTGCAAATCAGATTGGAGATACAGAAGGCAATGCAAAAGTTGGTATAGAGGGAAATGTAGACACAGCACTCGATGGAACTAACGGAAATGGAACATTTGCAATTAAAGTTGGAAAAACTGAAGTTGCAGAAAAATTATCTTTCAACCTTCATGTAGGTTCTGATGCTGATATGACAAACAAGATCAGTGTCAACATTGAGACGATGAATTCTTCTTACCTTGGAGTTAAGGGCTTAAATGTAGCAGATGATTCCGGTAAGGCTGCAACATATGCTATCGACGCTATCGCTGATGCAGTAGCTAAGGTATCCGAGCAGCGTTCCGCACTTGGTGCTGTTCAGAACCGTCTTGAGCACACAATTGACAACTTGGATAACGTTGTTGAGAACACCACATCCGCTGAGTCTCGTATCCGTGATACAGACATGGCAGAAGAGATGGTTGCTTACTCCAAGAACAACATCCTTCAGCAGGCTGGTCAGTCTATGCTTGCACAGGCAAACCAGGCAAACCAGGGTGTATTGTCCTTGCTTCAGTAATTAACCAAATCTTAGTTGTTTTCGACTCGAATGAACAGAAGCATATTTTTATTACAATGTTTAGAGGGGAAGCCTTTATGGCTTCCCCTCATTGCTTTTTATGCATCCATTATAACTTTTTCAAATATTCTTCTACATTCAAATAGGCCACATCTTCCTGTGTACTCACGCCTACTTGGACGAGAGATGTTTTGGCACCGCGATAGATTACATATTTTCCAATGATGGTTCCATATCGAAAGGCAGTATCCTCACATTTTTGTTTATCCAATAGATGTCTGCATTGTTGTAAAACAATCTTGTCACTATGTTTAATTTCATAGATTTCACAAGTTTCTTCCTCTGGATCAAAAATAACCATATCAAATTCACCAATTGCAAACTGTAATCGGAATACTTCACAGTTCTTTTTAGAAAGTTTTGTTTCCAGAAGGACAATATCCTCCATCATTCTACCTTTAATTTCGGCTAATATTCTTTCCGTCACTCTCTTTCGTTCTACAAGTGATAAATCTCTAAATTTGTCATCCTGCATAAGCGACTTGATAAGTGACTCTGCTTGCGAATATCGAATACCCGGCTGTGAAAATGCAGTTCTTGCTTCTTTTCGATTATAGTCAGACATTCATCGGGTTTCTATGTCCACCGTCAAAATGGCTCCTCATCCCTATTTTAACTTTTTAACTTTCTCTGTAAAGTTAAAAAAGTTAAAAGCTTATTTTCTATTTATGGTATTTATATAATAT
>OIXA01005348.1_pt1 | contig 11490 bp, 12 predicted proteins | sample 1587721 | NCBI WGS metagenome assembly OIXA01 (sample SAMEA3888900, study PRJEB22519) | human gut metagenome | biome: human gut; feature: human-associated habitat; material: faeces | place: Denmark | collected 2013 | reverse complement strand
TACGGAATCTGCTACAGCACTTAAGTACATGGCTATGGCAGGATGGAAAACAAATCAGATGGTTTCTGGATTGTCTGGTGTTATGAACTTAGCTGCAGCTTCCGGAGAAGATCTTGGAACAGTATCCGACATTGTGACGGACTCCATGACTGCGTTTGGACTGAAAGCAAAGGACTCCGGACATTTTGCAGATGTACTGGCTAAAGCATCGAGTAGTTCTAACACCAATGTTGCAATGATGGGAGAAACCTTTAAGTATGTTGCACCATTGGCCGGATCCATGAAATATAGTATCGAAGATACAGCTACAGCAATTGGACTGATGGCGAATGCCGGAATCAAAGGAAGCCAAGCAGGTACATCTCTGAGATCTATCATTACGCGACTTGTCAAACCTCCGAAAGATGCAGCTACAGCATTAAATGCGCTTGGTATCAGTACAACAAAAGCTGATGGATCCATGAAGCCACTTCGTGAAACGATGGCAGAATTGAGAGAAAAATTTTCTGGATTAACAGAAAGTCAGAAAGCTTCTTATGCTTCAAGTATCGCAGGACAGGAAGCGATGTCAGGTCTGTTGGCAATCGTTAATGCATCTGATTCTGATTTCAACAAATTACAAAAGGCGATTGATAATTCTTCTGGCGCAGCAAAGAAACAGGCCGATGTTATGAACAACAATCTGCAAGGAGCATTGTACGACCTCGGATCAGTAGCAGAGTCTGTTGGAATCGGCATTTATGAAGATATCAAAACGCCGCTAACAAAGGCTGTCGGTGTTGGAACAGCACAGTTAAGGATTTTATCTAACAAATTGAAAAAAGGTGGAATAAATGGAATGCAAGCTATTAGCAACAAGATCACTAACAACACTTTCAAAACTCGTTTCTTATTCATTGTCATCAAGGAAAGAATATTTTGTATTTAAGTGGGAAGTGAAAATACACCATTAATTGAAATGTCCTATCCATTGTCCATATTCGCAGTAGACTACCCGACTATTTTTGTCTATAGTAACGCATACGCCATCACTTTCTGATGTTGGATACTGACACTGATACATTCCTTCGTCAATTTTCTCCCATTTTTGGGAAGCCTCAATCTGCTGGATAAAATCCGTTGAAATTTTTTTATCAAGCAACAGTACATATAAGCCATGACTTTCAGGCGGTCCAGATTGACAAGAGAAATTCACCAATTGATATGACGGGAAAGATACTCCTGTGTTTTTATTAAACACTTTACGATTGGCAAATTCCTCAAGTTCAAAGGCTGTGGCTCCGTCACTGAGATGTATTGTAAATCCTTGTTTGGTGATTTCCATATCAAAAAGTGGTTCGTAGCTTACACTCTTAACAGGTGATTTCATATACTCACTATCCCAAGCCCTTCTGAAAGAAATACAAGTGTCACCTTCGTTGGTCCAGAACACATTATCTTTTGAAGAGCATAAGTTTTTCAGTTTATGAATGTATTCTTCCGACAGGGGTTTGTCAAAATCATAATAGATATAAGTAAGATATCCCACCCACGGATCGTAGATCACTTCATTATTCTTGTAGGTGAATGCCGGAAAGTCATCGAGCTCGGTTATTGCAACGATGTCATCACGAGTCTTATATGGTATCTTATCTTCGCTCAAAGAAGAAGGGAAAAATTCTTCCTTAGCAATGTAGACGGTTGTATATGTTAACAACGCAACGGGCGATATAAACATCAACGGAATTCCAATCCACCAATATCTCATGCCATGCCGCTTCATCTTACGAGGCAGCATCAACTAACATAACAACCAAGAGCCTGAACAGTCGGCAAATGTACGGAACTTCTTATTCTTCTTTCCAAGCCAATGGTAAAAAACCAAATGGTCTATGCCTTTTAGAATAAGAAGAGCAATCAAAATTGCCGGAATTGCTATAACGACAAACAATATAGTAATCATATCTATAAGGAATTAGTGTCCGAAGGAACGTTATTAACTTTCTGAGCCACACCCTTGGCTGCTGTCTGTACATGGTCGTCACCACCCTTTGCCAAACTTGCTGTGCTGGTTGCTACAACCATCATCAGCACAATCATTAACTTCTTCATCGTCTTTATTATTTTAGATTGTTTTATCTTATTGACAATGCAAAGGTAAAGTGACTATCCTGAAGCGAGAAACATTCTGGAGTCGCTTGTACAAGATGTATGGTTTATTGTATATCTTGTGCTTATCGAGCAGCGGGTGCTCAAGCCTGGGACGGTACGTGATGGCAGGGAAAGATTATAAGTTTAAGAATAGCGTCCGCCTTTGGGGGCTTGACAGAACGAATTATCTTGCCGAGCCTCGTGGCATCTTGATTCATTCGGCAGGAAAGGTGACGAGATTTTCGGGTGAAAGGGACTATATCCCGATAGGTTCAGAGAGTCGTGGTTGTTTCACGGTGTCGTGAAACTGTGTGGCTAAAGTGATGGAGATCTATCGTGGAGCATCAAAGCAAAGACCTGTGATGGCTTATGCTAAATAGTCCTATATATTTATGACAGATAGCAAGTTCATTATGAACCAGCTATCGAAACCTTGGAACACTTGGCGCTTGGCATTGGCACCATCTTTCTGCAGCTCTATGCCATCAGAATAGGGAGTAACGCCGATAAGTTTCTTGTAGGGTACCTTAGATGATTTCTGTGGCGAGTAGAAAATGATGTTTTTGTTTGTAAGCACCAATGTCCCCACTCCCACATTCTCCATTGAGGAATGTTCTATGGAGTGTCCCTTTGAGCCTCCAGTTCTGTAATAAACGCCTTTGCAAACTCTGTAACTCCAGCCGCTGCTCCGTCCCACCCATTCTTTGGTTATCTTTTCTTGGTACATCGTTACGTTGGGGTATTGCCAGATGATGTATTCGCCCGAAGCCAACATGATGGGAACTGTAAAGTTGTTTTGTGGAGGGAACTGTCCACTCTGAATTCTTCGGAGAATAGAGGCCTGTTGCATCTTTTCAATGTCTGAGCCTTTATACCTTGCAGGCAAGTTGTTGACAGGAAGCCCCAAAGCCGTTGAGAAATCATCAAGATGCGCTTGCTCACTATCTGTTATCAAGCCATTGGATAGATATTTGTGCGCAGCCTTATCAAGAGCCTTCAATCCTGCCGACTCTTTTAGTTCACTGGATATAGGCAACAGTCTTGTGACAATTTGCGTGCGTTTTTCTACTTTTGCCATTGGCTCGTTTTCAGCAAAGTAACTCATAAGCGTGCCTTGGTAAAAACGTTTGCCGAGCACGTCTAATGCTCCAGTTCTGTTGAGCGCGGTGCGAGGTATTCCTATATTATTGAGGAAAATATCAACTAAATGTAAATGTTGCTTAGTGATAGGAAGTCTCACAACGTCTGCATAATGTTCAATAGCTTTGCTGCAACAAGTAGCAATGTCTTCTTTGCTTAAGTAGTTATCTGCCTGTAACGTTTTTATATTGTGAAGTACACTGCTTATGCTCCCCGTACCATTAAAGTACGCATTCAAGTAAGCAAGTAATTCAGCAATTCCCTGCTTATGCTTTTCTTCACACGCCTTGTGTGCGTGAGAAAAAAGTCCTGCGCTTTGACCGCAATACTTACATTGTCCCATATGCTTAAATTTCGTTTATAGCCCTTTTGTGATTATCTTCTTCGCGTTTTCTCTCGATAGCTACCTTGCGTTGTTGACGCTGATTTCTGCCTTTTTCTGATTGTAAGGTTTCATTAGTATAGAATATGTGCAAATGAAATAACAAATGATAGCAGAAACGAACCCGCATACCATTTTTTGTTTGTATGTTTCGCTTTGCTTCTTATCGGTTAATGTGTCGTTTATTGCCATCAAGGGCATAGCCAATAAGAAAAAACCAATAACGGAAGAACCTATTATTGTGGGGAGGCATGCGTCCGTTTGATTTTCAGTATAACCAGGACTCCAAAAGTAGAATAGTCCGCAGTCACTGTTTTCTGATGCCCATAGAGGAAATATGGCTAAGAGAGCAGATAGGCAAAACATCAATCCATTAAAACAACCATTTTGAAAGGCTGACCACTTGTCGCTCAGTTTCCTGTAAAATGCTATGTAAACTATAAAACAGAATGCAATGATAATTGTGATGGGGTAAATGGGCCATAGTATGCTTAATGAGCGTATGTAGAGATAAGGCATGGCTATTACCACAGCCATTAACAGAACCAGGAGTGCATAACGTGTTATAGTTAACACTACATTGCTTGATTTTGAATTGGTAGCCCCTCCGTTCAATATGTCGGAATATTCTTGCTCTGTGGCTACTCCTATGCCGACTATAATGGCACGCAATAACTGCTGGACATCTTTTTCGGCATGTCCATCTTTTACTAATGAGTTAGAGATCAGTGTTACTTCCTTTTTAAGGCTTCTTTTTCTTGCCTTCAGGATTTGTTTTAGATGTCCCTTTTCATACATACAGCTAAGCAATGCGTGTACTTCTTTATCCATACGATCGGGATAAAGGTCATTGAAAATATTGAGGAAACGTTTCTCTAACAAAACGTCCTTACCATATCGTTGTGTAATATGCTGTATTGTTTTTAAGACTTCTTCCATAATCAGATACAATATAAGCCTATATACTCCTTACTTGATGTGGCGAAAAGTCCACAACAATCATCTTTCATAGAACAACCGTCGCACAGTTCTGGATAGTAGTTCTTCCAATCGGATATACTTTTCTTGGCAAAACCATGCAAATCCTTTGGTAACAGACACAATGGAATATTATAGATTGCGACTTCGTGGTGCCAATCATTTAAGAAATGAACAGCATCATTTAATTGTGGAATGTATTCACAAGGCTCAATCCATATTTTGTCGCTACGTTTGTCTGCAAAGCCAGTTCTCTCCATGCCCATAAAGGCTGTCCATGCTACAAATGACAAATTCTTGTGGATATATTCAGCCATTGCAAGAAAACGATTGTAGTTTAGACTATTCATTACGATTCGGAGTTCTACACATGCTCCTTGCATCGCTAAGTTGTATAGCCCTAAGATAGTTTCATTGTATGCACCTTTTGCTCCTGCTATAATATCATGGTCGCCTTCATAATCAGAATGAAAAGGAATGCCAAGGATCAACTTGCCTTCTCCTGCATCAACAACACGCTTAGCATAGTTGAAGTCCTTGAAATTTCTTCCATTTGAAAGGATATGAATGTCTGTATTTGGCAACTCTTGTCTGATAAGATGTATCAAATCTATCAATTTGTCTCCCAACAGAGTCGGCTCGCCTCCAGTTATTCCTATAACAGGAAGGTCCTTGGGGGCGTTTTTAACACGTTCTATATTTTGTGCAAAATACAAATCTATGTCGTTTGTTCTTTTAGGAGGTTGGCAGCACATGATACAACGATTATTGCACTGCTCTGTTACGAACAATGTATTATTCTAAATTCTTTGCATATTAGATAGCTCGTGTTCAGCATATATTTTTTCGCAATTACGGTTAAAATATAATATGTCCTGAGTATCTTTATTTATGAAGATTATTGAATTTTTGAAAGTCCATTTACATGATAAGTACCCATCCCCTTTGTATAGGAATTGATTATTTTCAACTTTACTTCTCAATGTTTCATCGTAGTCTAACTTTGGAATAATATCTTCAGGTTTTCCATATCTTTTAATATAAAGCGGAATGGGATCTTTGTAATTTGTGACTTTTATAGCCACATTTACTCCTTTATTAAAGTATATATAGATATCCACATATTGATTATCCCAAGAAGTTTTAGCCGTGATAACGGAATCAACTATGAGAGAATAGTCTGTATTATCTATTATCAGAGGATTGTCTGTATTATCTATTCCAACATAATAATCCGAGTATCGTAGTTTTGCTCCTTCTTTTCCTGACATTAACTTTATATCATTACTTTTAATTCGAGCAACCGATAAGCATTTCTCGAAACTGTCGCCCAATTGTATTCCGTTAAACGACAGAGGTTTATTAACTTTCTGCCTATTTTGTTTAAGTTCCTTGCTCTTTATATTGTATGCCCCAAATTCCGCTTTTTTTTGAAAGTATGGTATTGCAATAGTTGCGCATATGCAATTTGCATAACAGATAATAGCAGAAACAATCCCCCTTTTTATTTTATGTTTGTATGCTTCACCTTGCTCATTGTCATTTATTTCGAATCCCAGATAAATCAGAAATACTATTATGCCAAATGTTAAAGATCCCATCATTACTAAAACCCCTTCCATTGCCCCTTCGTCTGTTAGATTTTCTGCATAATTAGAACACCAATAATAGAATAATCCACTTCCTTTATAAATATATGTCAATAGAGGAAATAGTGTTAGTGGAACGAATAGACAAAAAATCAATCCGTACAAACATCCTTTTTGAAAGGGGGACCAAGTTCTTATTGACTTATTTATTATCTTATTAGATATTATAGCAGAAACAATACAAAATGCAATATTAATTGCAATGGTAAGGAACTGCTTTAGAATACATAATGAAAGTATATATAAATAAGGAATTGCAGAAATCATAGCCAAAAGTAAAAACAGTAACGCATAATGCGTTATTGTTTTTACGATATTACTAAATGTCGAGCCTATAGATGAATGGGACTGCTTGTGGGTATCCCCTCCGTTCAATATGTCGGAATATTCTTGCTTTGTGGCTACTCCTATGCCGACTATAATGGCACACAATAACTGCTGGACATCTTTTTCGGCATGTCCATCTTTTACTAATGAGTTAGAGATCAGTGTTACTTCCTTTTTAAGGCTTCTTTTTCTTGCCTTCAGGATTTGTTTTAGATGTCCCTTTTCATACATACAGCTAAGCAATGCGTGTACTTCTTTATCCATACGATCGGGATAAAGGTCATTGAAAATGTTGAGGAAACGTTTCTCTAACAAAACGTCCTTGCCATATCGTTGTGTGATATGCTGTATTGTTTTTAAAACTTCTTCCATAATCAAATGCACCAATCATCATAGGTATTCCCCATGTTATAATAGTTGAGTTTTATATCGTCCTCTACAGAAGACAATTTCTTTTCATCATTATCGTCATAGTGTCCAGAGTGCTTTATACCAAACGTATTCTGTACAATTATGAGTAATGTAAGCAATGTTTGATATTGACATCTCAATTCATCAAGCCCTTTTGCCGCAGCATCAGTTTTTTGCTTCTTGAAATATTTAAGTTTGCTGTTCGCTTGTTTGTACACCGATCTAAACTTACCATAGAGTTTGTCTCTTTAATGATTACAGCAATACTGGCTTCTGCTGCATAGAGTTTGTGATGCTCTCGCCAAACTGCGCAACCAACTTTTTTATAGCTTCATGTAAAGTCATTCTTTTTCAGCAGTATTGTTGTCCTTATCTTTCATGTCGGTCATGTTCTTCTCTTCAGCCTCAATGGTCTCATCGACTTCTAATCCAGTCACAGTATCTTCTTCGGAGTTTTCATAACATGCTTCATTAGTATTATCGGCAGGAGTGTCTTCTACATTTGTTTTTGCCTCATTCGAAGGGGGCGTCGATGTGCAATTCGCGTCAGTTGGTTCCGACTCTACAATATATGATTCTTCCCAACCAATCTCGTCATTATAAGGTATATACGATTCTCCATCTATTTCCTCACAAATTTTATTCCACTTATTTGCAAGTGAGTGCTTTAATTCAAAAGCTTTTGATAAATCTTGCTTTGCATATTGAAAATCTATCATTAGCTTCTGATTTCTGAGGTCACATTTGCCAAGCCGAGTAATTTCCTCCTTATATTTAAGGATGCGTTTGTTTGTTTCAAATAGTTGGTTCTCTATATTCCGCTTTTGCCACCCAACGAGATGTTTCTCTTTTTTCCGAAGAGATTCTTCGTCGTAGATGCAGGCTATAGACATATCGTCCTTGCTGCCAATTTTACTTAATTGCGGTAAGGTCTCTTGAATATTGGCTACAGCAGTTTCAAGCCCCTCTTTGTTTATAAGTTTGAGAATTTGAACATAGAAATTTACCATATTCTCGGTTTCACCAAAGGAATCGTCAATTCCATCAGAGCCAAGAAATACGGCTATGGGATTATTTCCGTCACCACAATAGCAGTACCGGAATTCTTCTATGGCTGATGAGTCACAAAGCGACGTCGTCTTATTTAAGAAACATTTTTCGTCCCAGGGGATAGGCTCAAACCAAGTTCCATTATCATCAAAAGCAATACATTTGCCGTCGCCAATATGAAAGGCAAACCAGAAATGTGCTGTGTATACGTAGCACATCAATGTGCAACCGTACGTTTTCTCAATGCCAATGCCTTTTTCAAAATCAGAGAGATAATCTGCTTTTATCGAAGACTTTTCTTTTTCTGATAAAGGAGTGCTTTGTGAATGTTGTGTGATTTTTTTTCTCCAACAATAGATAATTGAAGAGAACAGTTGACGAAGTGCCTTGTCAACATTCGTGTCTTTTGTATAGATATTTGAACTTGCTTCGGAAGACAGCGCTTCCTTTTGAGTAAAAGGTTTATTCTTGAACAAGTTCACATCTATTTCAGACACAAAGGCTTGAACACATTCTTTGGTTGCATCTACTGCAAAGCGAGAACCAACATCACTTCTAAAATAGCGTGCTCCACCATGTCCATCGCATACGATTGCAATGGACATGGTATCGCTTGTTGAACTGTAAGACGAATCTTGGCACACCTTATTCGACAAGATGTGACTTTCGCCTTGACATGAGTGATGTAAATCTTTCATCTGATATCAATATATCCTATTTAGTCCCAATCATCATAATTATTAGTAGCTGTTGGTTCTGGAGCAGCTGCTTCAGAATGTGCACCATCAATATCTTTCACATTCTCTGTAACGTCCTTTATTACTTGCTCTTGTTTACTTGTTTCGCCTGCGGTAGAACTTTTGCTTCCAATCTGCGAGGAGGTTACAGCAACTACACGAATAACCTGTTTGAGTGCATCAATGTTGTGAACCGTAAATACAGCCTCGATTGAACCAGTAAAGTCTTTAAGTACATCTTTATCCGCATCATCACCGATAGCTATGGCTATCTTGATTGCTGCTTTGAACCAATTGTTACCCCTCAGCTTGTTTAGCCCGCTTTGAAAATCATCGGTTGGACCGCCATCAGACAAAAGAATGATAGCTGGTGCAAACGAGCCACTTGCAGCTTGCATAAAACCATTTCTTGACAACTTGTTGTTCAGTTCCATGCACGCTGCACCCAGTGATGTCAAGCCGTTAGCTTGAACATCTTGCCACTTAAAGTCCGATGCGAGTTTGGGTTCGTCATAGAGCCAATTCGTTCCGTTCGAAAATTCGAGCGCTGCAACTTTTATCTCTGCATCAGGATTTGACGCTGAGATTTCATCAAGCATAGGCAAAACATTAACTACGGCATCATTTACTGCACCGATTTTATTACCCATCATACTTCCAGATGTATCAATGAGGAAGAAAAGGGTCATAGTTCTACGTGGTACACTGACCACATCATCTAAAAGAGACATTGTATATAAAGTTTAATTGTTAGACATAAATTTGATCTCCGCCTTATATGGCATAGTGTGAACACGGAATGTTATTTTCAAACCTTCTTTCACAGGGAGAATTTCATTGGGTGCAACGGTCTTAATCTTACCACTCGGTGTCTCTACTGTCCATGTTTCGGTAGAAATGTTTTTAATAAGCATAAATCCATTGCTATCTGTTGTAACTACGCCATCAGGCGTGTTATCTTCGTCAATATATATATATGTATTTTGGGTCAGCGGAAGTGAGCGATTGTTGATTACAAGCCGTTTTGACAAATCAACGTCCTTACCACAATTCATACACTTATCTGTTGAATCAGAAACGTTCACGAAAGTCTCTTCTGCACAATGCTGACACACTACAAGACTGTCTCGTACGGAAGATATAATTTTCTTCCAGTTTTGTTCAATCATACGGGTGCTTGGATCCTGCAATTTTTCCTTACTGAATTCTTCAATGAAAGCATCACGAAGCATTTGCGGAAACACAGGCCATCTCCTGATGACATTTTGGTGTATTCCCCTTACAGGAAGGTTTGACTTGTCTGTTGGGTCGTAGATAAATAGTGCTTCACTTCCATAAAACTTTTTCTCAAATGCTTCTGTCATGCAAGGACAAGCTACAACTTTCGCTCCTTCAAAAGGGTGATTAGCATAGAATAGCATGAACAAAATAACCGAGAGGGAAAATCTGTCGCTATATTTATCAGGTATGCCTCCAGCTACAATTTCAGGTGCCATGTATCTGGCCTTACCCATAATACCAGATTTCTCACCTTGTGGCATTACATTATCATTGTCGCAGATAAGAACATCACCTGTTTGTGGGTCAATGAAGAAATTACCGTCATTTAAGTCTTGATAGCTATATCCAAAGCGATGGAGCATCATAAAACCGTCACATATCTTCATAGCTGCTGACAGCATAGCTGTAAACGACTTGAAAGAAACTTTAGCCAACAAGAAATTACCAAACTCGTAATAATTCTGTGGACGTAGTTTCATGATGTACCCATAACTTCCTTGCTGCTTTTCAGTCAGATACTCTGGCCATAAGAACGCATCAGAAGGAGCACCCGAAGCAATATTTTGGTCCAAATTGCGATAGAATTTATCGTCTGGAGCATTCAAGTACTATTTCAGAGCTTTCTTCTCACCACAAACTTCTACAAGATAGACAATACCTTGTCCACCTCGACCTAATTCTTTGATAATGGTAGCTGTTCCACCACCTACCAAAGAAACAATTGAGTTCTTGCTTAATTCTGTCATTGTTTTGTTATTACAAGTTAGCGTAGGTTAGTAACCGCCACCTTTAAGATTAATTTCACTCACTGTTGTTATTTCTCCGCTTTGACCACAAGAAGGGCATGTTACGACTCTTTCACCATGATAGCAAACAATTTTCCCACATGCACAGATATAAAACTGTTTGCTTCCGCAGTAAGGACACCCTGGGTAGTCAGAGTCAAGTTCAACGCTACCTGTTACAGAGTTTTCATCGTAGCCTTCTCTATGAGCTTTATCCTTGTCTATTTTGAAAGCCCACACAAATTTATAATGCCGGGGACCGATATAGTCCACAGTTATACCGAATGGCTTCTTGGATTCTTCACACACAGCCATGATTGCAAATGCTTTATCACTTAGTCCTGTCATATTATTCTCTTTTTGGTCTGAACGATTAGTTCACGAACGTCAACATCTAAGTTTCTTGCTATCAGTATTAAAGTATCAAGTTTTGGTTGAGCATTATAGGTGCACCATTTTGGAACGGTGGTTCAACCCTTATAAAGCTATTCAGTCCTTCTCTTTTCTGCTAATACTGTTTTCTGGCGGTTAATAGATTTGTCTTCTTGCGATTTTATATTTTGATATATTGCTGTCCGGTAAAACTCCAAAGAGCATAAAATCCCTCCCCGAAGTCCCTT
>OIXA01005346.1_pt1 | contig 11491 bp, 10 predicted proteins | sample 1587721 | NCBI WGS metagenome assembly OIXA01 (sample SAMEA3888900, study PRJEB22519) | human gut metagenome | biome: human gut; feature: human-associated habitat; material: faeces | place: Denmark | collected 2013 | reverse complement strand
TTGCATTCGTATACGCCATCTGCCGCACGCTGGGGCTTAATGATACGCAGATTGAAAACGGGCTTATCAGCTATGAACCGTTGCCGCATCGTCTGCGCCTGGTCGGTGAGAAGAACAGTATCCGCTTTTATGATGACTCTATCTCCACTATTTGTGATACGACCATTCAGGCATTAAAAAGCGTCTCTTCCGTCGGCTCCGTCCTCATCGGCGGCATGGACCGGGGCATCGATTATCATGATCTGATCTCCTACCTGTCCGTTGACCCGGTACCCCATATTATTCTTATGGCTGCCACCGGAAAACGGATTTATGAAGAGATTCATGCTTCCTACCCGGATTTCCATCAGCCGGAACGGCTTCATCTGGTGGATACGCTGGAAGAAGCAGTTGCATTTGCAAAAGAAGTGACTCCTGCAGGTTACGCCTGCGTCCTGTCACCGGCCGCTGCCAGCTATGGTATCTTTAAGAATTTTGAAGAACGAGGAGACGTATTTACAAAACTGGCGTTAGAAAAGTAATTCATTTATTCTTCTTTCGCCCAGCCACAGGCGTATTTCACAGCTTTCTTCCAGCCGGACAATTTTTTCTTACGGTCTTCCATGCTCATCTGCGGGTAGAAGGTCTGATCAATAGCCCAGTTTTTGCGAACTTCGTCCACATCTTTCCAGTAGCGGACTGCCAGTCCTGCCAGATAAGCTGCACCCATAGCCGTAGATTCTACACAGCATGGACGGTTGACCGGCGCATCAATGAGATCCGCCTGAGTCTGCATAAGAAAATTATTGGCACTGGCGCCGCCGTCTACTTTCAGTGCAGACAGCTGGATGCCGGAATCTGCTTCCATGGCTTCCAACACATCGTGCACCTGGCAGGCAATGGATTCCAGCGTTGCCCGGATGATATGACATTTGTTTACACCACGGGTAAGTCCTACGATGGTACCGCGGGCATACTGATCCCAGTAGGGTGCTCCCAGTCCGGTAAAGGCCGGTACTACGTAGCATCCATTGGTGTCTTTGACTTTCTGTGCCATATATTCGGAATCCGCAGAAGAATCAATGATCTTCAATTCATCTCTTAACCACTGGATAGCGGCTCCTGCCACGAAGATGGAGCCTTCCAGTGCATAGTTTACTTTTCCATCAAGTCCCCAGGCAATGGTAGTGACCAGTCCATTTTCCGAAAAGACAGGCTTTTCCCCTGTATTCATAAGAAGGAAACAGCCGGTTCCATATGTATTCTTCACTTCTCCGGCATCAAAACAGCACTGGCCGAACAATGCTGACTGCTGGTCACCTGCTGCCCCGGCGATTGGAATACTCTCGCCAAACATACCGACTTCTGTATATCCGAAAATTCCACTGGACGGTTTTACTTTTGGCAGCATGTTCTTTGGAATCTTGAAATAATCCAGAATCTTCTGATCCCAGTCTAATTTATGAATATCGAACATCATCGTTCTGGAGGCATTGGTGTAGTCTGTCGCATGTACTTCCCCACGGGTCAGATTCCAGATCAACCATGTATCAATTGTTCCAAAAGCAAGGTCTCCATTTTCTGCCTGCTTTCTGGCTCCCTCTACATGATCCAAGATCCATGCCACTTTTGACGCTGAAAAATATGCATCAGGTATCAGTCCTGTCGTCTCTTTCACATAGTCCGTCAGACCATCTTCTTTTAATTGATCGATCCGTTCTGCAGTTCTGCGGCACTGCCACACAATTGCATTGTAAATCGGCATACCCGTCTCACGGTTCCACACAACCGTCGTCTCTCTCTGATTCGTAATTCCAATGGACGCAATCTCATCAGCACTTGCACCGATTTTACTGATTGCTTCGGTCGCAACAGATAACTGAGATGCCCAAATCTCCATCGGATCATGCTCGACCCAGCCCGGTTTTGGATAAATCTGCTCAAACTCTTTTTGCGCTACACTGCAAATATTTCCTTTTTTGTCAAACAAAATACATCTGGAACTGGTTGTCCCCTGATCCAGAGCCATTACATATTTTTTCATACACGTTCTCCCATCTTCTTTGTAGCGATTACCGGTACATTTGTCCCCGCAATATCCTGCACAATTATCTGCCCTGTTTCCACTGGCGCTTCTACGACAACATGTTTTAATTCTCGCACGCATTCTAATACTTTCGCCTTAGGAATATCCGTCTTCGTGCGCACCGGAAGCATGCGCCCGTCACTCATTTTCACCGTACTTGTCACGGTACGCTCCGGACTTACCAGTTCCTTTCTGGCATAAGCATCTCCGCGCTTGCAAGTATTTCCTGTAACACTTATAACCTCTCCACGTTCCAATACTGCACATAATTCACATCCAAGAGGGCAGCCGATACAGATTAGTTTCTTCTCCTCCATAGTCTATCCCTCCTTCACCGTGATGATAAGCTGTTGTAAATCCGGATATTTTAAAAGTTCTTCCCTGCCAAGCAGAATCTCTTCCATCTCCCCAGGTGCTACGACTGGACGTTTCTTTGTCTTAATCCGTTTCTCGCTATTCTCTTCATTACAGTATACATCGACTGCACAGTTTTTTACAACTTTTCCGACACGAAACCGCACTTTCAATTTATCCGGCATCTTGGACAAATGAATGGCAGATGGAACGGTATAGCGGACACAGCCAAGAGAAATGAGTGGAATCACTGGATCATTATTATCATTCATCTTGGAAGCCTTACCTATATCTGAATCACTATACTGACTCTCTTGGTCTATGCCAGGATTACTGCTTTGATTCTCTTGTAAAATGTATCTCGCCGCACATGTTCCTGCTCTGTCCGCTTCCTCTGATACAAAATCCACAAGATCATGAACATGAAGCACATTTCCACAGGCAAATACTCCCGGCACATTTGTCTCCAGACTCTCGTCTACAACCGGTCCGCTGGTCACTGGATTTAATTTCACACCCAGTTCCCGTGACAATTCATTTTCCGGAATCAATCCACAGGATAACAACAGAGTATCACATGCATATTCTTCTTCCGTTCCCGGAATTGGCTTTCCTTTCTCATCGACCTTGGCAAGCGTAATTCCTGTCACCCGTTCTTTTCCATGAATATCAACGACTGTATGGCTTAACTTCAGTGGAATATCATAGTCATTCAGACACTGCACAATATTTCTCTTTAGTCCACCGGAATAAGGCATCAGTTCCGCAACTACTTTTACATGTGCCCCTTCCAGTGTCATACGTCTTGCCATGATCAGTCCAATGTCACCGGAGCCTAAGATCACGACTTCTCTTCCCGGCATATATCCTTCCATATTGACCAGACGCTGTGCTGTTCCTGCAGAATAGATTCCCGCCGGACGGTAACCCGGAATATTCAGTGCTCCTCTGGAACGCTCACGGCATCCCATGGCCAGGATCACTGCCCCTGCCTGTATTTCAAATAATCCTTCTTCACGATTCATTGCGGTTACGATTTTATCCGAACTGATGTCCATTACCATCGTATGCAATTTATATTCGATGCCAAGATCCTTCACCTGTTTGATGAATCTTCCGGCATATTCCGGTCCGGTAAGTTCTTCTTTAAATGTATGAAGGCCGAAACCATTATGAATACACTGATTCAGGATTCCCCCAAGTTCTTTATCCCTTTCCAGGATCAGGATATCCTGGATTCCATTTTCTCTTGCTGATACGGCTGCCGCAAGTCCGGCCGGACCGCCGCCGATGATTACTATATCGTATGTTTTCATAATCAGATGTCCTCCTTATTCACTCCTACAATGATCTTTGATTTCCCGCCAGACTTTGTGATCTCTGACATTGGGATTTCCAGTTCTCTTGCAAGGATTTCCATCGTTCTAGGGGAACAGAAACCGGCCTGGCACCGTCCCATACCTGCTCTTGTTCTGCGTTTTACACCGTCTAACGACTTTGCTCCGAGTGGTCTATGGATCGCATCGATAATTTCACCTTCCGTGATCATCTCACAACGACAGATAATATTACCGTATGCCGGTTTCTCTTTGATTAATTTCACTCTTTCTTCTTTACTCAGAGTGTTTGGATCCAGGATTCCTTTTCTTGTAGCAATGAAATTTTCTTTTTCTTCCAGATGAAGCTTTTCTTTCAAAATTCCCGCAACCATCTCTCCGATTGCCGGACTGCTGGTAAGTCCTGGAGATTCAATACCTGCACAGTCAATGAATCCCTTCGCATCTTCTAATTCTTCTATGATAAATTCATGTCCGTCTTCATGCGCACGAAGTCCGGCAAATGATGTAATGACCTGACGCATCGGAATATTTTTTACATTCTGCCCTGCTTTTGTAAGTACCTGATCAAGTCCCTCTCTTGTTGTATTGGTTCCTTCTTTTTCTTCAATATCGATTGCTGTCGGTCCAAGGAGCAGATTGCCATGTGCTGTCGGCGATACAAGAATTCCCTTTCCGAATTCGTTCGGAAGTGCAAAGATTGTTCTCTTTACATGTCCGCCTGCAGTTTTATCCAGCAGACAGTAGTCTCCTCTTCTCGGTGTTATGTGGATTTTCTTTTCACTGACCATATTGTGGAATTTATCTGCATACACACCAGCTGCATTCACCACATATTTTGTCTTGAAAACGCCCTGATTCGTGTGGACTTCCCAGATATCTTCCGTCTTTTTCAGTTCTTTTACTTCTGTATCAAACTTAAATTCTACACCATTTTCACAGGCATTTTCTGCCATCGCAATATTTAATCCGAATGGACATACAATTCCGGCTGTCGGCGCATAGAGTGCCGCATATACATTGTCTGCAATGTTCGGCTCCATCTCAAGTACTTCTTCTCTATTAAGAATCTGAAGTCCCGATACACCATTTGCCACACCTCTGTCGTATAATGCCTGTAATTTGTCCATATCCTCTTCACGCAGACAGATCACAAGTGAACCGATTCTTTTGAATGGAAAGTCAAGATCTTTAGATAACTGTTCCATCATTGCATTACCGCGGACGTTTAACTTAGCCATCAGTGAACCCTCTTTTGCATCATATCCTGCGTGCACAATTCCACTATTGGCTTTTGACGTTCCACAGCAGACATCTTCTTCTTTTTCCAATACACAGATTTTTGCTTTATAGCGGGACAATTCTCTTGCAGCCGCTGAACCGGATACTCCACTTCCGATTATCATCACATCATACATGTTCCATCTCTCCTTCTATATGTCTTCCATATCCCAGGCATCACTTCTGATACCCGTAGGCTTTTGAAAAAAGAGCCTGACAAGTAAACGCATCACGAATATGCGGTTATCCTGCCAGGCTCTCTTCTCTCACGCCTCTTATTCTATTTTTTTATTATTCTACCACGGAATGGCACCATAAAGCAATACCGCAGCGACAGCTCCAATTACCGGTCCTACTAAAGTTACGACACCGTATCCCCAGTTTGAACTTCCTTTTCCTTTGATTGGAAGTACTGCATGAGCCAGACGTGGTCCAAGATCTCTTGCCGGGTTGATCGCATATCCTGTCAGACCACCGAGTGACATACCGATAGAAACGATGATTCCGAATACGATAAATTTGCCAAGTCCGTCTGTAAGTTCCGGCACATTTGCCATTCCTTTGATTGCAAATACAAGTATAAATGTTCCGACTGCCTCACTGAAAATATTCAGGCCAAGATTCGGAATGGATGGTGCGGTACAGAATACCCCAAGTTTTGTTGCCTGATCTTCTGTTGCGTCAAACTGTCCTTTGAACAGAAGATATACAACTGCTGCACCCACGAACGCACCTGCGAATTGTGCCACAATATATCCAGGAACCATAGACCATGCAAAGCTTCCATCGACCGCCAGTGCCAAGGTCAGCGCCGGGTTAAAGGATGCTCCGGATGCAGCTCCAAATATACATGCCGGCAGCATAACCGCAAGACCCCAGGCAATGGTGATTTGAACCGTTCCTCCGCCCTTCATTCCGGATTTATTCAGGTTCACATTCGCAACCACTCCGTCTCCAAGAATAATCAGTATCATCGTTCCCAAGAATTCAGCTATATAAGGTAACATAGAAATTTCCCCCTTTTTTCTATCTATCTTTATTCAGTTTTTAATCTTCTTTTGCCCATCCGTAAGCGTATTTTACAGCTTTATTCCAGCCTTTGATCATCTTACTTCTCTGCTCTTCATCGATCTTAGGCTCGAATGTCTTGTCGATTGCCCAGTTCTTAATGACATCTTCTTTGCTTTCCCAGTATCCGACTGCAAGACCTGCAAGGTAAGCAGCTCCCATTGCAGTTGTCTCTACGCACTGCGGACGGTTTACCGGAGCGTTGATGATATTTGCCTGTGTCTGCATCAGGAAATCATTAGCACTTGCGCCGCCGTCAACCTTAAGTGCCGCAAGATCAATTCCGGAATCCGCTTTCATTGCTACCAGAACATCATTTACCTGATATGCCAGTGATTCCAGCGTTGCTCGGATAATGTGGTATTTGTTTACTCCACGTGTGATTCCTACGATAGTTCCTCTTGCGTACTGATCCCAGTGTGGTGCTCCAAGTCCTGTAAATGCAGGTACTACATAACATCCATTGGTATCTTTTACTTTCTTTGCCATATATTCAGAATCCGGTGCAGAATCAATAATGCGAAGTTCATCTCTTAACCACTGGATTGCAGCTCCTGCTACGAAGATGGAACCTTCCAGTGCATAATTAACTTTGCCATCTAATCCCCATGCAATGGTTGTAACCAGGCCATTTTTAGAAAATACCGGTTTTTCTCCTGTATTCATCAGAAGGAAACATCCTGTTCCGTATGTATTCTTTGCTTCTCCTGCGTTAAAACATGTCTGGCCGAATAATGCTGACTGCTGGTCTCCTGCTGCTCCTGAAATTGGGATCGGTCCTCCAAGATAAGACGGATCAGCCTCTCCGTAGATGCAGCTGGATGGTTTTGGTTCCGGTAACATACATTTCGGAATATCCAGTTCTTTAAGGATCTCATCATCCCACTCCAGTGTATTGATGTTAAATAACATTGTACGAGAAGCATTCGAATAATCTGTCACATGTGCTGCACCCTTGGTCAGTTTCCAGATCAGCCATGTTTCAACTGTACCGAATAACAATTCTCCTCTTTCTGCCCTTTCTCTTGCTCCCGGCACATTATCCAAAATCCATTTTACCTTTGTTCCTGAGAAGTATGCATCAATGACCAGTCCTGTTTTTTCACGGAATTTGTCTGTTAATCCTTTTTCTTTTAAGGAATCACAATATTCTGATGTTCTGCGGCACTGCCATACGATCGCATGATGTACCGGTTCTCCTGTCTCTTTGTCCCAGACGATTGTTGTCTCACGCTGGTTTGTGATACCGATTGCTGCGATATCTTCTGCTTCTGCATTGATCATATTCATTGCTTCTACCGCAACACCAAGCATACTTGCCCAGATCTCATCTGCATCATGTTCTACCCAGCCCGGTTTTGGGAAATACTGTGTGAATTCTCTCTGTGCCACACTGCACATCTCACCTTTTTCGTTAAACAGAATACATCTGTTACTGGTAGTTCCTGCATCTAACGCCATTACATATTTTGCCATATTCATTTCCTCCTGATTTCTCTCTTACTTTTACTGGTTACTTTTTTTCGCATGCGTTCTATTTGAATTGCTCCCCATAAGCAATTAAATATTCTGTTTCATCATATGCAGCCATTACATCTTCCATACCTGATGATTGGTCGATGATACTGCAATTGCTCCGGCTGATAATGCAGCCATCACATCTTCTTTGTCTGTGATCAGTCCTCCTGCTATGATCGGTGTCTTTATCGAACTGCAGATTCTTTTGATCACTCTTGGCATCACTCCCGGAAGTACTTCTATGAAATCCGGTCTTACTATATGCTGTTGCTGTCTGATATTCTCAAATGCCATGGAATCCAACAGAAAATATCTGAGGATCGTATACATCCCAAGTTCTTTTGCTTTCTTGATCAGTGATGGCTTTGTTGATATAATGCCATCTGCTTCCGTATGTTCTTTCAGATATTCTACCGAAACTTCTTTCGGACTCAGGCCACTGATCAGATCTACATGTACCATCGCAACCTTTCCTGCATCTTTGACTCTCTTTACGATCCGGTCTATCGAACAGACATCTCCAAACAATATGAAAATCACCTGTATCTCCTCTATCGTGCAACTTACTTCTATATCCTTCATGTTCTTCACAGCTGCAATAATCGGATTATTGCCGACCGCATCGTAAAATATCTGATTCATCTTATTCCATCCTCATTCCTATTTGCTGAACGTCTATGCTATATATTTATTCTATTATATTCTGAAATAATTTTCAAAAAAAAGAGCGCGACTAAAAGTAATCGTGTGATTACTTGTATTCGCTCTCCTATCTCAGCTCCTTTGTTCAACTGTGCTTACTATATCACAGTGCACAATTTTTTTCAATGACATTTGGTCATTTTTTAGCTTTTCATCTATTATATACAATTCTTTTTTCATTTTCTTTCGTTAATATGCATTAATTTTGTGTTGTTTTAACAAAATTATTTAGTTATTTTATTAACATTCTCATTATGATTATTTCATCATCTTTCTTTCATTATATAATTAATCTATCATCACATATACAATCTGTTAATTTATTTCAAATTAAACAATACCTTATTATATATTCTTGTTGAATTCACAAGCATTTACTTATATAATAATATCCGAGCAACAAAAAATTATCCCCGGATATCATTGGAAAGAAGGAATGTATAATGATACGAAATTTGTCCCAAAAACAATTAGACGTCATGAAAATACTCTGGGATGCAGGCACTCCTCTGGTTGCTTCCGACATTGTAAAAGCCGAAAGTTCCATGAACATTAATACGGTACAGGCTTCTCTTCGTGTCCTGTTAAAAGAGAATCTGATAGAAATAGCCGATATTGTATACAGTGGAACGGTATTAAGCCGCAGTTACCGTCCGCTCATCTCCAGAGATGTATATTTCAATGCGGAATATAAAAATATTATTGGAAATAGTTCTACTTCGGCTATGATCGCTACATTCATTGAGCAGGAAAAAGATATTTCCGAACTGGAACGGATTGAAGAACTGATCAGAAAAAGAATGAAAGAGCTCGAAGAAGCACAATAAGAATGGCGTGAAACGATTTCATACAGTCCGTATTTTTACAGAATCGGTGGAATACACCACCGGTTCTGCACTTTATGCAAAGAAAGTTCCTATTCTTTGTTCATTTAAGTTTTCCCCTATCACAATTACGACTTTCTGTCCTTCCGTGATCGGCTCCAGCCGCATCTCCTGATGGGTAGCATTCAGTTCCATCCATTTATCATCGTCATCCATTAAGAATCCCTTGATGCGGAATACTTTTCCACATTCTTTATCAGCAAATATCTTCTCTGCCGTCTCTATTATCTCGTTTTTCGTCTTATCAAGATTCATAAAATACAAAGATTTGAACGTCTCTCCTTCTTCGATATGCATCTTACGGTAATTCTCCGGCACATAACCGCAAGCTAACAGCTTTTCATAATCTGCACTTTCAAATGTCTCCCAGTCTTTTACAAAAATCTCATCCCGGAATCTTCTGTTGCACTGTACTTTTTCCATTGCATGATTCAGATGTTCTATCGTATTTTTTATCTCTTCTTCGGTTGCTTCCTGGCTTCTGCTAAGTACGATACATCCCGCATTTGCAGCCTCGGAAGCCAACAGATAGTCTGCCTCATCCGACAAGTCTGATTCCAGCTTCGCATCAACAACTGTGATCACATTGCCAATCTCATACCATCTGTCGATCGGATCATCCCTTAATACATCAAAGAACTCATCCACATCATAGATACCGGACGGTTCCACAATTACCCGGTCATAACCGCACATTCCCATTGCAATCAGCTTCGTGCGGAATCGTCTTCTGTGGCAGTCTGCGTCGCATCCTCCGGCAATCATCTCCAGTTCGCACTTTTCACCTTCCAGGTCCTTTAATAACATCATATCTACATTAACCGCACCATAATCATTTTCCAAGATTCCAATATTATCTCCCTTGTCAATCAGATGCTTTGCATATTTTTTTATAAATGTTGTCTTTCCGGAACCTAAAAATCCGGTGATCAGATCTATCTTTACCATTATACTGTTACCTCGAATATTCTTTTTCCTGTCACGCAAAATCGTTTTGACATATAGGCATCCTCTCTTACTGATACTTATGAGTATAACCTTTTTTTCAAGGCTATGCAAGAAATCTTGACATAGGTCCATCTTTTAAAAACAAAAAAAGAACTCAAATCTCTTCCAACACTTGAATGTTAAATTTAAGTTCCTTTTTCGCTTTTTAAATTATTCATTATTTTTGGAAAGGAATTGTCTGGTTCTTTCTTCTTTCGGATTTTCAAACACTTCGTGCGCCAATCCCATCTCTACAATGTGTCCACCTTCCATAAAAACAACTTCATCTGCAACATTTTTTGCAAATTTCATTTCATGTGTCACGATCAACATCGTTGTATGTTGCTTTGCCAGATCTTTGATAACATCTAACACTCCGGCAACTAATTCTGGATCAAGCGCAGATGTTGGTTCATCAAATAAAATAATATCCGGATTAACCGCCAGTGCTCTGGCAATTCCTACACGCTGTTTTTCTCCTCCTGAAAGTGTCTCTGGATATGCATCTTTCTTTTCCAGTACCCCTACTTTTTCCAACAAATCTAATGCAATTTTATCTGCTTCTTCTTTCGGCATCTTCTTTACCAATGTCAGTGGAGTGGTAATATTTTCAAGTGCTGTTTTATTCCGGTATAAATTTGAATTCTGAAAAACCATGGATGTCCGTGTACGCAACACCTGAATATCTGCCTTGCTAAGTTTTTCATAATCGAATATTTGATCATCCAGCTGGATTGTTCCTTCTTCCGGTCTTTCCAGTACATTAATACAGCGAAGAAGTGTTGATTTACCAGTTCCCGATGGACCAATAACCGCAATTACTTTTCCTTTTTCAATTTTCAGACTAATATGATCCAGTACCTGCTGATTCCCAAAACTTTTTGACAAATTCTTAATTTCAAGCATATGTTTCTCCTATATGTATAAGGGGATGTTATCCACACCCCCTCATAACTATTTCTGATAAGCAGAGCTTATTATCTTTTCAACCTTTTTCTGTACTACTCCCAATACAATAGCCAGTATCCAGTAAAATACTGCTGCCAGTATATATGTCTCAAATGTCTTGTAATATGTAGCTGCTGTCAACTGAGCTTCACCCATAATATCCTGAATACCAATCGTCATTCCAAGAGAAGACATTTTGATAATATCCAGACATGAATTCACAATTGGAGGGATTGCTGCAACAGCTGCCTGCGGAAGTATAATCTTCAGCATCATCTGCGGATGCGTCAGTCCAAATGCAATACTCGCTTCATACTGTCCTTTATCTACGCTTTCAATTGCTCCAC